>ERZ794947.55-NODE-55-length-71347-cov-133.642274_pt1 | contig 71347 bp, 39 predicted proteins | sample MGYA00511908_ERZ794947 | MGnify/ENA primary metagenome ERZ794947 (study PRJEB30137, sample SAMN04331400) | food metagenome | isolation source: control ferment replicate 2c | study: EMG produced TPA metagenomics assembly of the Comparison of meta-barcoding and...
AATTTTTGATAGCTTTTGCCATTCTTTGCTACATCTTCCTACGCCATACATTATATGAGAAATGGGTGAATGTTGAGATAATTGTTGGGATTCCATTGTTGATAAAGGCTATAATATTAGGTATACAGAATATACTAGAAGTTCTCCTCGAGGATATAGGAATCCTCAAAATGGAATCTATATTTCTACATACTAATATTACGATTATTCCTCATTCCGTTTTATATGTTTCATTATCCTATTACATTATCAATCCTTGCACTTCAGCTTCCTCTAACTTCGATGACAGCTTCTCATAACTTATGTCATCATCTTAACACCGTATATGATAATATATTGATAATATAACTATTAGTTGATAGACGATAGTGGATTTTTATTCCAACAGATATTTATTCCAACAGATATTTATGCCAACATTATAATATACTAGTAATATAGATAAAGATCGATAGGATAGACCTATTTCTCATTCCATCAGGTAACGACATGTGTTCGGAACATATCGCTGCTCAATTTTATTTGTGATGTACCATAATATTGAGAAAACACAAGGCCCTTCTTACTTAGATATCCACCCAAGCGTATAAATACCCGAGCAGTCAGTTTAGATTCAAGGTTCCGCGCTTCCATCCTTCAGGTTGTTTAAGATATGGAGAAGTAACATTCTGAGGCTAGCTAAAAATAATTCTAACAACAAGTTTCTCTCCCAATGAAATAGAATCGTTAGGGCGCCGGTTTTTAATCGAGTTTTGTGAGAAAAATGATCAATAAGAACTTGGTTTCGTGGTCTAGTCGGTTATGGCATCTGCTTAACACGCAGAACGTCCCCAGTTCGATCCTGGGCGAAATCAATTTTTTTTGAATTTTTTTTTCTTTAGAAAAATGTATAGTGGATTTTCGTAGCTTTATGTTAAGAGTACAGCAACGCCATTATTATTCAATAAGCATTATAAAACAGATCGATTTGAATATTACCGGAGGCCCTCTGAGCTTTCTTATTTGTTTATCATTTCAATAAAAGGGGCAGTAGGTGTTTACTTTACTTCCAGTATAAACTAACGAAGAATAAGGCTGAAGCAATTGTTATGACGCCTTCTAATATGGATGATAATACCAGCGGATTCATGAAATTTATTAACCCTCAGTGCCAAGAGGAGGATTGTTGTATCAGAAATAATCTATTCCAAGAAGATAGCAAATGTATAAAACAACAACCAGACCTATTAAGCGAGCAAGCAGCACCCTTCCCAATTTTGGAGGACCAGTGTCCTGCTTTGAACCTTGACAGATCAAATAATGATTTGCTATTACAGAACGACATATCTCTCCCTAAGGGTAGTGATCTTCAAGCAATTCAACTAACCCCTAGTTCAGGCGACTACTCTACCTATGTTATGGCAGATAACAATAATAATGATAATGATAGTTATAGTAATATAAATTATTCTTCTAAAAATAGCGGTATATCTCCAAGTTCGAGGACTCCCTCAGTTGCTCATAATGAGAATGTTCCAGATGACTCTAAGGCAAAGAAAAAGGCTCAAAACAGAGCCGCCCAAAAAGCCTTCAGAGAGAGAAAAGAAGCCAGAATGAAAGAATTACAAGATAAATTGTTAGAAAGTGAAAGGAACCGCCAAAGTTTATTGAAAGAAATCGAGGAACTAAGAAAGGCAAATACTGAAATCAACACAGAGAACAGATTGCTACTGCGGAGTGGTAATGAAAATTTTTCAAAGGACATAGAAGATGATACCAACTACAAATATTCTTTCCCAACGAAAGATGAATTTTTTACCTCTATGGTCCTGGAAAGCAAACTGAATCACAAAGGCAAGTATTCGCTGAAGGATAATGAAATTATGAAGCGAAATACCCAGTATACTGACGAAGCAGGAAGACATGTACTAACAGTCCCCGCCACCTGGGAGTATCTTTACAAACTTTCAGAAGATAGGGACTTTGATGTGACATACGTTATGAGCAAATTGCAAGGACAAGAATGTTGTCATACCCATGGACCTGCGTATCCAAGAAGTTTAATTGATTTTCTAGTGGAGGAAGCTACTTTGAATGAATGAATAGACTTTGACAAAAATAACTTACAAACACTAAATAAGAAAGGGCAGGCAACATCTTCATGAGGCAAACCAGGTTCTTTTTTTTATTGACTTCGAAGTATACATTTTCATCGCATAATTGACACCCAATACGCCTTTTACCATTCCAACCTACTACACCTTTTACTTATATAAGTGTATAAACTATGTTCTTACGCGGTGTTTTTAGGGGACGGCCTGTTATAAAATGGGAAATATAAAAATGAAATTTCACCCGCGGATTAAGTAAAAGTTCAAAGGAAAACACAAAGACGCAATAACGGAATAGTAGCATTAAATGTATTACTTTCTGGTTGGCCCTCACATCTATGGATCAATTTGAGTATATCGTTACTTTAGAATTTGGAAACCAAAATCAGGTTGAATCCGCTTATCAAATTTTCAAGAGTATTCCGAAAAAGTTGAAGGCAAAAAGTATCGGGGAAGAAAGTATTAAAAGTAATAATCAAGACTGGCAGGATTGGAGAGTCTGTGACTTGGAAATAGACATGATAACTGATTTCAAAAATCAAACATCAAAAGAAGAGGAAAGTGATTTGATTACTTCACAATACTTAGGCCATGGGATAATAAGGCTGTTCAAGCTAAACAATTCCAATAATACTCTTAATGAGAAGGAGATTTTGACTATCCCGGGAGATGATACTATGATATGTATCCTGTTTGTTCCAACTTATTTTACCGTTCACGATTTATTGCATTTTTATATTGGTGATGATATTGTTAATAAGCAAGTTTCAAACTTTCGTATATTACGAAATCAGCAGAAGGGAATGGGTTTTAATTTCACGGTCTTAATTAAATTCAGGAATGCACTTGATGCGAAAAATTTCAAGGAAGAGTTCAATGGCAAAAGTTTCAGCAGGATGGATCCCGAAACATGCCATGTGATCTCTGTAAAGGAAATAGTTTTTCAAAAAAAGCTCTTCCAAAGACCAGCCGCTAACGAGGACTTCCCCTATCTGCTTACTGATCCATTCACTGTTAAGAAAAAAAAGGAACTGGTAAAAGTCGAACTCCCCACATGTCCCGTTTGCCTTGAAAGAATGGATTCAGAAACTACTGGATTAGTAACGATCCCGTGCCAGCACACTTTTCATTGCCAATGCTTAAATAAGTGGAAGAATTCAAGGTGTCCAGTGTGTCGACATTCAAGTCTGCGGCTAAGCAGGGAATCATTATTGAAACAGGCAGGTGATTCCGCACATTGTGCAACATGTGGTTCCACTGATAATCTATGGATTTGCTTGATCTGCGGTAATGTTGGATGCGGTCGTTACAATTCCAAACACGCAATCAAGCATTATGAAGAAACTTTACATTGTTTTGCGATGGATATACGGACACAAAGAGTGTGGGATTATGCGGGTGATAATTATGTCCATCGCCTAGTTCAAAATGAAGTTGATGGGAAGTTAGTAGAGGTCGGCGGCTCCGGTGATGATGACAACAATGATATTGGCAACTCCGATGAACTACAAAATGTTGTTTACGGGAACAGGAGCAAAAACGGTGAGAAACCGAACTCTAATAAAAAAGATGGGGAGCTGGCGGCAAATTTTTTAAGGCATAGGGAGTATCATCTAGAATATGTGCAAGTCCTAATATCTCAATTAGAATCCCAAAGAGAATATTATGAACTGAAATTACAAGAAAAAGATCAAACTGCGTCTGATTCGTCGAATGTTGAAAGTTTGAAGAAGTCTATGGAAGATTTGAAACTCCAATTTCAGGTCACTCAAAAGGAGTGGCAGAAAAGGGAAATGGCCCAGAAATCTAAGCTTGAGGAAGATATGTTAGTAATCGGAGGACTACAAGCGAACCTAGATCACTTATCAAAAAAACAAGAGCAGTTGGAGCGAGAAAACAAAGCGTTAGAAGAGTCTAAACAAGATTTGGAAGAGCAAGTCAAGGACCTAATGTTTTATCTAGATTCTCAAGAAAAATTCAAAGACGCTGATGAGAGTGTAAAAGAAGGTACCATCCTAATACAGCAACCACATGGGGCAGCACAGGCATCCAAAAGCAAGAAGAAGCGCAACAAAAATAAAAAAGCAGGGAAATGATTATCTTCATCACCGCCATACCATTCTTGCATTCTAAATTTATTATATCTCTGTGTACGGCAGGCTCATCGATTTTTCTTTTCTTTTTTTTTTTTTTTTTTTTTTTTTTTTTTTTTTTTTTGCCTGCGAAAATTTTCCAGTCGAATAGTAAGTAATAGGATGAGTTTTATAAAGTTATGATTGCGAACGGTATTATTCGCTAAACTCGTATCTGTTTATAATCACGTACCCTCTTATTTACTTACTTTTTCTTGAATATATCTAAGAAAGATTCATACTCTTTTTTCTACGTACCTTGCCAGCGCAGGATAAAGGAACCTACCCATTCAAACTGAGCCTCATATATTCACTTAGGATTACAAAATGCCAACAAATTCCATCAAATTATTAGCACCAGATGTCCACCGAGGTTTAGCTGAACTTGTTGCCAAAAGGCTAGGTCTACAGTTAACAAGCAGCAAACTAAAGAGAGATCCAACCGGTGAGGTTTCCTTTTCTATTGGAGAATCTGTTAGGGACCAAGATATCTTTATCATCACGCAAATTGGCTCTGGTGTCGTGAACGATCGTGTTCTAGAACTACTGATCATGATCAATGCTTCGAAGACTGCGTCTGCAAGAAGAATCACTGCTATTATTCCAAATTTCCCATATGCAAGACAAGATAGAAAGGATAAGTCTCGTGCTCCTATTACCGCTAAATTGATGGCCGATATGTTAACAACAGCCGGGTGTGATCATGTTATTACTATGGATTTGCATGCTTCCCAAATTCAAGGGTTCTTCGACGTCCCAGTAGATAATTTATATGCAGAACCAAGCGTAGTTAGGTATATCAAGGAAAATGTCAACTATATGGATTCAATAATAATTTCGCCAGATGCTGGTGGGGCAAAACGTGCTGCCACTTTGGCTGATCGTTTGGATCTAAATTTTGCATTGATCCATAAGGAAAGAGCTCGTGCCAATGAGGTTTCTCGTATGGTTCTTGTTGGGGATGTTACTGATAAGATTTGTATCATTGTTGATGATATGGCCGATACTTGTGGTACTTTAGCTAAGGCTGCTGAAATTCTTTTGGAGAATAGAGCTAAATCCGTTATTGCTATTGTCACGCACGGTGTTTTATCAGGCAGAGCTATTGAAAATATTAATAATTCTAAACTGGATAGAGTTGTTTGCACAAATACTGTTCCATTTGAAGAAAAAATCAAGAAGTGCCCAAAACTGGCAGTCATTGACATCAGTAGTGTGCTGGCTGAAAGTATTCGTCGTTTGCATAATGGTGAAAGTATTTCTTATTTATTTAAGAATTATCCCTTATAAGTGACTGAAGAATAAATGGGGAGAAAAAAAATACTACAAAAATGATGAGTGATTTTCAGAATTTGATAAATACCTACGTATCTGATGTGTATACTTCTCTTCCCACAAATTGCAATGTAATGCCACTATTGCAATGTGCTCCAGTTTTTTTTTTCCGTGAGGATACATGATTCCCCTTACATAGTGGGAATAGAAGAAAACTTTATTCATGCATTTTACCCAAAAGTTTCTCTTGTTTAATATCCATTCATATCCTCCAGCTGAGATTTATGCCAAATCGTTACATTTTCCAAAATAGAGCCATCGGGAACAGTAATTACATCATTTTCATCACATATTATAATGACCGTCCCTTTCAGAGTTATATTACGACCAAAAAACACATTTCCCATCACAGTTAAATGATCTAATTCCAGAATATTAGGAATATCTGGTACTCCTATGTTAAAAGTCTCATAAGTTGCAAACTCATCGCCCAAGTCGATTGAAGGTAATAATCCAAATTTCAGAGGGTAGAGGTTAAATGTTCCATTTGAATCGAGATCATATAATGTTGATTTCAACAAAAACAAGTCCCTACATGTTTTTAGGGGTAAAAATCTGTCTCTTGATACTTTCAATACTCGACTGTTCGGAAAGAACGCAATACAATCGACCAACTGTGTCTTAAATTGAAGACACTCTATCTCTTCATTTTTGTGTGTTATTTTACTTTCCCTAGAATGAATTGGCAAATTTAAACTATTAGACTTTATTAGCTCCTTTAGCTTTTTCAAATCAATCCAAATGTTATTAGTGTTGACAATTCGACACGTGCTTGCACTTTCATTGGATAAGCAGTTGTAATAAACCGATCGTAGTTTACCTTTATATGTTGCCAACACTCCAGTGTTTGAATCATTTGCAGTCCTTTCAACTACTTCAACAAGATACTCGATTTTTTCATTTATGATGAAATTTAAAATGTTCAAATCTCCTGTAGCGCCCAAATTGTCAACATTTGAAACAAATAAAATCTCTTTTCCTTGAGCAATTAATTTGTCCAATTCTCCTGAAAAATACAAAGTGTCAGTTAGGTTACCAGTCCCGCAAGGATACCAAAAATCATTTTCATGAGAATTTATTTGTAAATCGATAGGTAGTAATCTATCTTTATCAATTTGTGGAAAGCTTGACTGAACTACGGTTTTCCATCTCACTTTGCTAGAAGAATAATGCTCTTCAAGGAAGTTTGATACTTGAGATTCAGTTTCAAGCGAGGTCATAAATATAAGAGGAACGTCTGAATTATATCGTACATTCAAATTTTGCGTTTGTCGAACTATTACATCCAAAGAAGACATCCCATTTTTTACTTCGAATAAAGGGCTTTCTTTACCAATGATTGGATTAGCCTTTCCGGTTAATTTTAAAATAGCTAACTTTGATAATAGTTTACCCTCTAATAAACCGTAATTTTTAATATCATCGAGTTCAACCACTTCATCAATTATCGGTAATCTAATTTTGTCACAAACTAGATCATGGGTGATTAAAGTATTTTCTAAGACATATCTTTGAAAAATGTGCAAAAATAGGCTAAACTCATAATTTTTGTCACGTATCGAAGGAAAATGCTTCTGCAAGGCCCTTATCATTTGTGACATAACAACATCCTTTCCAATACCTTCGAAAGTACCTTCAAACTCTATTTTATTTACTCCAGAGAAAACCGTCATTGATCTTGTATATACTATGTAGAACAGTGAAATATTTTTCCTTTTTTTTTTTTTATTATCAAGAATCACTTGTGTCAGTTATCGTTAAATTCCAGGTTACAAAAAGATTGTAAATGCCAGGGAAAATAGAATTCAAAAAAGTTACAGTATAGTTATATTTAATTACTTAAATTTACTTTTTTTACCATAAGGTGCTATTCCTGCATTCTTTTTTTAATTAATCAGGACTTTTAAGCTGATAGTACTTTCATTCTTTTTTTTTTGTGTGATAAGGCCATTGAACATTATGGAAGACTAACTACTTTTTTCTTCAAGAAAATTGTGTGCTTCTACTCTCGTTCAATACAGGAAATTTTAATTCCAACAAAATGGAAATTTATGGTTTTCTTACCACAATAAATTTCTCAATTGTTAAAATCTGAAAAGTTGGCAGCCCTGGCCCTGTCAAAGAAAGTATTATTATGCGTCGCGAAATTTCTTTTTCTTCACGCCTTGTTTTTAGTTTGGGCATCTCGAAAGCATCTAATACAAAATCCAACTAAAGCACAGCATTCAATCTAGTAGAGAGAACAAGAGATATTCATCATGACCGGCATGGAATCAGGAGAGAATTTGGAAAACATGGAAGATATTTTGGCGAGACATCGCAAGGAAAATAAAGATTTACAGAATAAGATAACGGGTATGAAAAAGCAGGCTACTAAATCCAAAAGGAAAGAAGTTAATTCGAAATGTCTAGATCTTCAAGATAAACTAAAGACTAAGCAAGAAAATGAAATAAGGGATTGGAAAATTGCAAATAATGAAGTGTTTGACGCAGAACAAGAAGATGAAGTGACTCCTGAAAAACTTTTAGAACAACTATCCATATCTCGAGATGAGAAAGAACAACAGAATGTTCCCGTTCAACAACAGCAACAAGGCCAGACAAAGAAGCGTCGCAATAGACAAAAGGAAAGATTGGCCAAAAGAGATGCAGCAATTGCTAAAATGAAAGAAGAGGCTGCTTTAGAAGCATCTAAACAACCGGACTTGAAAAAAATGGAGCAGGAGTCTATAGATCAGTTATGCGAGTTGAAGAAACTAAAACAATTCGATATACAACCCGATGGCCACTGTCTCTTTGCATCTATATTAGATCAGTTAAAATTACGCCATGATCCAAAAAAACTAGATCAAGACATGGATGTCATGAAGCTGAGATGGTTGAGTTGTAATTACGTACAGGAGCACAGGGATGATTTTATTCCATATTTGTTTGATGAAGAAACTATGAAGATGAAAGACATTGATGAGTATACGAAAGAGATGGAGCATACAGCTCAATGGGGTGGTGAAATTGAGATTTTGGCTCTCTCTCACGTTTTCGACTGCCCCATTAGCATTCTGATGAGTGGAAGACCTATTCAAGTGTACAATGAATGTGGGAAAAATCCCGAATTGAAGCTAGTTTACTATAAACACAGCTATGCATTAGGTGAGCATTATAATTCATTGCATGATTCTTGATTTTTCCCATCCGTATCTAATGAGATATGCTTATTTGTAAACCTTAATGCATCTATTTAATTGTATAGTTTGAAGCATATGGATATAAAAGAATAAAGAGAAGTAATAATCGGATATGAACATTGGTGGAGGAAAATTTTTACTTGGGAGGATATCGAATAATCCAACTTCAGGGATAGTAGGGCTTGCTAATGTTGGTAAATCGACTTTTTTCCAAGCAATAACAAACTCAAAATTGGGAAATCCTGCAAATTATCCATTCGCTACCATTGACGCAGAATGTGCCAAAGTCAATATACCTAGCGTGCCGCTCTCTAATTTATTGAGAATATATCAGAGTGCGAAATGCGTACCTGGAACACTCACAATATATGATATTGCTGGGCTCACCAGAGGCGCATCTCAAGGCCATGGTTTGGGTAACAAGTTCTTAAACGATATCAGACACGTAGAGGGGATATTTCAAGTGGTGAGAGGATTCTTAAAGGAAGACATCACCCATATAGAAGGTAATGTTGATCCTGTCAGAGATCTATCCGTGGTACAAGATGAACTCATCTTGAAAGACTTAGAATTTCTGGAAAACATTAGGGAAAGACTTAGTAAGAAGATGAGAATGGTTTCGAAGAATTCTAAAGAACATCAGGAAATGAAGATAGAGACAGAATTATTAGATGCATTAGAGGAACATTTGTTTAACGGTAAAAAAATCCGGCATTTCAAAGATCATTGGAACCTGGATGAAGTCAAAATTTTGAATAAGCATAACTTTTTAACCTCCAAACCAACTTTGATATTGCTAAATGTTTCACCTCAAGATTACGTTAGGAATGAAAATAAATTTGTCAGAAATATTATAGAATGGATTAACGAATTTTCGCCAGGAGATAAATTCCTACTTTTCAGTGCAGAATTTGAATCGCAATTGATGGAATGTAAAGGCATAGCGTCAGAGTATTTTGACAAGATCAAGGAAGATACCAATGTTTCTGATCAACAGTTAGTTTCTGCGATACCGCAAATAATACTAGAAATGAGAAAGTTGTTGAACTTAATTAGCTTCTTTACATGCGGCCCACAAGAAGTTCACCAATGGAATATAAGGGAGGGAACCACCGCTCAAGAGGCCGCGGGTGTAATCCATAGCGACTTGCGTGAAACATTTATCAGCGCTGATGTAATAAAATATGACGATCTGAAGAAGATGGAACCACCGCTAAATGAGTCTTTACTAAAATCTAAGGGACTTATCAAACGTGCAGGCAAACAATATATTATGCAGGACAATGACATTGCCTTATTCAAAGCCGCCGGTGGGAAAATTAAGAAATAGTTTGTCATAAAAAATACTTGTAAATATGAATAGAAACGCTTGCTTTGTTTTGTCTTTTCCAATAATTACACAAGAATCAACAAAAGTATGAGATATATATATATATATATATTATATTTGCATAAGGTTTAACCACTGATAGTAAGACAGAGGTATATCGAGGAACTGTGTTTACCTAGAGTGGGCTGATTCTAATAGTGCAGCTATATGCGAAAATGAAAAAAAAGGAACCGCTGAATTCAATAATATATTTTGGTTAATGGACGAGAAAAAGAGGAATCTAATGGAAATTATTTCCAGTTAGAACCAGCTTAGTTGGAAGCAACAACAACTTCGACATCCACACCAGGTTCAATGGTGATTTGAGTGATTCTCTTAACGATTTGAACAGGAGCTTCCAAGTCGATGTATCTCTTGTGGATTCTCATTTCGTAGGTTTCCCAAGTCTTAGAACCTTCACCATTTGGAGTCTTTCTGGTGGAGATCTTCAAAACCTTGGTTGGTAGTCTGACTGGACCCTTCTTGACCAAGTTGTGTTGTTCAGCGTTCTTGACAATGTTGGAAGAGACGTTTTCCAATTGCTTAACCTTGGTGGAGGTCAAAGTGATTCTAATCTTGATGATTTGTTGTTGTTGTTGTTCTTGTTCTTCAACCTTTTCCTTTTGAAAGTCAGACATTTTGTATATACCTTTTTGTTTATTTTACTTGCTTTCTTGTAGGAGTTTCAATCTAAAGCTGAGCTTGAATGAAATAACCCATCTTTACTATTATTTTGAATTCAATACGGTCTATTACTCAATCTCTGAGGCTAGTCGCGAATGCGTCGAAGTTTTTTTTTCAAAATTAAAACATTATCGTTACCCGAACTTTATCTTCATAAAAATAGTTGTGGCATTTTTTCTCTTATGTTTACGGATGTAGAAAATGTACAGGTGTGAACTTGCAGGTAAACATTTTTACATTTTTACTTTTATCTTTTCCCCTTCTATAGAGATAAAAATAAGAAGTTTCAGGGAAATCTCTCTTTCCATAGTAAATAGTGTTAGCAGCAGACAAGACAAGAAGGATATCAATGACGATACGCATTTTTCCGAATGATCTGGTCAGATAATTCTTTTTTTCCCTTTATCGGGAGGTTTTGATGAGAAAACGATGTCAATAGTATTCTAGTCACAATAGGGAGCTAGACGGCTATTCAATCAGAATGCGACTATCCGGAGTTATCCTCAATGATAGACGTTTCTCCAGTTAGGAGCGCCAAGAATGTGTGAACAAAATGCACAAGGTGCAGATTTGGCGCTCTTTATCAGCGCTTCATACGGTAGATATGAACTTTAATTTTGAGATTAGCCAAGACCAAAGGTTCTCTTAAAGATGCAAAAGCAGTCATACAGGTATTTGTTTTATGCAGCAAGGCTGACTCAAACTAGGCATTCCAATTCTGTTTATCTATTGGTGCCGCACCTTTTTTCCGATGATGAAATGAGGCGGCGCACATTTGGGTGTTATCTTATCGGGATATTTTATGATAGCAAATGCGACAGACAATAATGCTCGAGAGTGGACAGGCCAATAGTCAGTTGCAGCATAGAAACAAGCAGGCGTACCTATGGGAAAGGTGTAACTCATCATTGCGCTTTCTACGGTACGGTTATCCTTAGATAACAGGCAAGATGTGCTCTATTCATCGGTGTTGCATGAAGATACGTCTTGTTCGCCAAGTATATAAAATGAAGCAGTAGTATAGCCGTAGCTTTACTATTGTTAGCAGTTTCCCTTGTCTAGATTCTTAAATTGGGTTCATCCAAGAAAAAGTAATAACATAAATTTGTCATTGTTATAGTATGGGAGAATTTAAACCTCCGCTACCTCAAGGCGCTGGGTACGCTATTGTATTGGGCCTAGGGGCCGTATTTGCAGGAATGATGGTTTTGACCACTTATTTACTGAAACGTTATCAAAAGGAAATCATCACAGCAGAAGAATTCACCACCGCCGGTAGATCTGTAAAAACCGGCTTAGTGGCTGCAGCCGTGGTTTCTAGTTGGATCTGGTGTTCTACATTGTTAACGTCGTCAACAAAGGAATATGCAGACGGTATATTTGGCGGTTATGCGTACGCTGCTGGCGCATGCTTCCAAATTATTGCATTCGCAATTTTGGCAATTAAAACCAAGCAAATGGCTCCCAATGCGCACACATATTTAGAATTAGTGAGAACAAGATATGGTAAGATCGGCCATGGTTGCTACTTGTTTTATGCCATCGCGACGAATATTTTAGTCACTTCAATGCTTTTAACTTCAGGTTCTGCTGTCTTTAGTGATTTAACCGGGATGAACACTATCGCATCATGTTTTTTACTGCCTGTGGGTGTTGTTGTTTATACTCTATTTGGTGGGATTAAAGCAACTTTCTTAACGGACTATATGCACACATGTGTCATTATCATCATTGTCCTCGTATTTGCCTTTAAAGTTTATGCGACTAGTGATGTTTTAGGCTCACCGGGAAAAGTTTATGACTTAGTTCGTGAAGCCGCCAAGAGGCATCCAGTAGACGGTAACTATCAGGGTGAATATATGACCATGACATCCAAATCCGCTGGTATTTTATTAATTATTAACCTGATTGGAAATTTCGGCACCGTTTTCCTTGATAATGGTTATTGGAATAAAGCGATTTCTGCTAGTCCCGCAGCGAGTTTGAAAGCATATGCCATCGGTGGGTTAGCATGGTTTGCAGTACCTTCTTTGATTTCATTGACCATGGGATTAGCATGTCTTGCGGTGGAAACGTCTCCGAACTTCCCCACCTATCCTGATCCACTTACTTCGTTCCAGGCAAATTCTGGGTTAGTCTTGCCGGCAGCTGCAATTGCTATCATGGGTAAGGGGGGTGCTGTGGCATCGCTGCTAATGATTTTCATGGCCGTCACATCTGCTATGTCTGCTGAACTAATTGCCGTTTCATCTGTTTTCACTTACGATATCTATAGAGAATATATTGATCCTCGTGCAAGCGGTAAGAAATTGATTTACACATCACACGTTGCTTGTATCTTTTTTGGTCTTGCCATGAGTGGATTTTCGGTTGGTTTATACTATGGTGGTATTTCTATGGGTTATATCTATGAAATGATGGGTATAATTATTAGTAGTGCAGTATTACCTGTCGTTTTGACCTTATGTTCCAAAGACATGAATTTGGTGGCCGCTGTAGTGTCGCCTATTTTGGGCACAGGACTGGCTATAATGTCATGGCTTGTCTGTACCAAATCCCTTTATAAAGAATTGACCGTGGATACTACGTTCATGGATTATCCAATGTTAACAGGTAACTTGGTGGCTTTGCTATCACCAGCCATTTTTATTCCTATTTTAACGTATGTCTTTAAGCCACAAAATTTTGACTGGGAGAAAATGAAAGATATTACTAGAGTTGACGAAACTGCAGAGTTAGTTCAGGCTGACCCTGATATCCAGCTTTACGATGCTGAAGCTAACGATAAGGAACAAGAAGAAGAAACAAATTCTCTGGTCTCAGATAGTGAAAAAAACGATGTTAGAGTAAATAATGAAAAATTGATTGAGCCTAACCTTGGTGTTGTAATAAGTAATGCCATTTTTCAAGAAGATGACACACAGTTACAAAATGAATTAGACGAAGAACAAAGAGAACTAGCACGCGGTTTAAAAATTGCATACTTCCTATGTGTTTTTTTCGCTTTGGCATTTTTGGTAGTTTGGCCCATGCCCATGTATGGTTCCAAATATATCTTCAGTAAAAAATTCTTTACCGGTTGGGTTGTTGTGATGATCATCTGGCTTTTTTTCAGTGCATTTGCCGTTTGTATTTATCCACTCTGGGAAGGTAGGCATGGTATATATACCACTTTGCGAGGCCTTTACTGGGATCTATCTGGTCAAACTTATAAATTAAGGGAATGGCAAAATTCGAACCCACAAGATCTGCATGTAGTAACAAGCCAAATTAGTGCGAGAGCACATAGACAATCATCACATTTCGGACAAGTTGATGAAATAATTTAGCTTTATTCTATCCATTCATCAACCTCATTAATAATTTTTAAATAGCTCTAATTATAAAATAGTCTTTCATTATAGGTACATAAAAGAAAAGAAAGTCAAGGGGAAAAAAAAAAAAAAAAGGAAATTTCTAAATTTATGTTATTTGGTCCGTTTATGTAGTACTTCTATCATTTTTTGCATCTCTGTCGTAATCTACGTCGAACAATACGTCATTATTTGCGTTCGTATTTGCATTTACACTTGGCACTTCTTCAAAATCGGATGCTAAATCAATATCCATATTGTGATCGTGTTCCTGGTAGTCATTACGTGGCTCTCTATTAGGCAATGCCTCATCAGATAAGGAATTTATGTCATCTAAATCGAATTCTGATACATTTTCCATGTCAGTTGGTAATTGATGCGAGCACGCTAGTAAATATGATGTACTTGTAGGTCTCCAGAAGAATGCGAAAATGACGAAGACCAAGAAGTAAACGAAACTAGGCCAAGTATCTGTGATGAGGAATTCTGTTTTCCAATATTGTTCTATCATGTCAACAGTGTCCATACCGACGTATGCAAAAGTGGAGATTAGTAAGCCTAAGAAGAGTATAAACAACGAAATATAACACAATATGATCAGTTTTCTGTACATGTTTAATTTCACCACTTGGTTTTGTTCCCTCAAATAAGTCATTGTTTTGTTCATTGAAGACAGTGTCAAATAATAGAAAGCGAATAGACATAATACTAAGGGGATAGCAGTAATCAAAATCAAATTGGATAAAGACTCAGAATTCTGGGAATATTTTTGGACCAGGAATGCAACGCACACTGCAAACGTAAATATCGCAAATATTTGACATCTTCTTAGCAATGTACGGTCCAGTTTTGGATATACTATACCATATCCAAGAGATATCAGCAAGGCGAGGAGAAGCGTGAAAGTCATCTTACCGGCGCTAAAGATCGATATGAAAACCATATAGACATGAAGAGCGACGCTGGAGTTTCCCTTCTGGTTCTCAATAATATAGTACATCCAGACGAAAATAGTATCAGCTGTTAGGAAAATACAAAATACCAAAATGTACCTTTGTAAAGGCAGTAACTCATGTCTATGCTTCCAGCATAGCCAAGAGTACACTAATGTACAGACGGCATAAGCTACGGCCAAAAAGGCATAAATAGGCATCTTGTACGCCTCTGAAGCGTCCAATTGACCGTAAGCGTTCCTAAAATTCACTGTAGCCTTAAACTTGGAACTGGAAGAAATGAAAGATGACGTGGTCACACAATAGTAACCAGTTTTGTTAATTGAGTATACCTTGTCGTTAGTGCCCAATTCTTGTTGAGTGAAAGTCAAAATCTGACTCGTTAACTTATGTTCTTTACTGGTGAACGGATCGATGGCTGTCTCTTGAATGATAAATTGCCCCTCCGACGAATCCTCACAGAGGCCCAAATCCAATGCGTAGTCATCGCAAATATACTGGATTTCCCCATTTGGTAACCGCACACCAATATGCTCATAATCTTGGAAATCAAACACAGCAACACTAACCCCCTCGCCATCATCGTCTTCATCAGCAAGTGACAATTCCTCCAACGTAAACGATATATAGGGGTCAACTTTTCCATTGAAATCCTCCTTGGAATACATCCCTGAACAGACATCGTGATATTTTTGATTTATGCTTTCTTGGTTCCCTTGAACTACCCCACAGAGTAGCAACAGCCACGTCAGTAATAGCCACGTTCTATCCATTTTTCTGTTCGCTAGTTATTGTGTCTAGTTTGCCCAAAAATGATTTACACAATACAGTTGAAATTTCAATACCTTTTTTTTCAATTTTCAGTTTTTCCATGTTGCAATGCGAGAATGGGTATGGGTAGCAAAAATTTCTAGTAGTAAAATCGATAGGAAAAAAAAATGGAAAGAGCAATAGCCTTTTAGACCTGCCCTGCCTTATCAAGTTGTCATCTCATCGATGTAGGAATCTATTCTCTTGGCCATCCGGACGTCTATATCGCTAAGCTGGCTGTGAGCCCCGTCTTTCGGGTCTATGTCATGCGTATGAAGTTCCAGCTTGACCCAGGTGTAACTTGTGTGAATCAGGGGATGGTGGCCCCATAGATGAGATCTCATCGATACACGAGTCAAAAAGGCCCATGTGGTTTCGTAGTCCTTGAATGTTACCTCTCTTGTTATTCCCAAACATTTGGTCTTATTAGGGTCCCATTGAACTTCCCAACGGGTCAAGGGTTTTAGCTTCTCGAGTAGTTTGCCCCCTGTGAGTGCACTGGACGCGATTCTTACAATCTTGTTGTGCATTGTATTCTTACTTTGGTTTCTTTCTGCTTTTGGTAAGTTGTGTTTACTGTTTTATAACTGGAAGGGCTTAAATTCCAGATTGGAAAATTGAGAATGCCTTGGACAAAAAGCAAATAAAGGGACCCAAAAATAGTAAAGAGGAAATCAGGAAGGAAGGGCATGTCGTCAAGCCTTTTTATCCTGGATGAAAATCTGGAGCCATTGGTATCGAAGAATATTAGAGCACTACCGAATCTATCGTCGGTTCTTTCAAGTTTCAAACAATGTTATCATGACGGGTCGCCTCCAATTCTCTCCCAAAACGATTGGTTCTTTATACATTTGAAGAGAGACTTTCTGCATTTCGTTTCAGTGATACATACCACAGACAAACCAAATATAGACTTAATGACTATACTAGCCTTTTTGGAACAATTTTATCATCTTTTACAAAAATATTTTGAAATCGAGGTCTTAACTAAGAATGTCATACTGGACAACATCTTACTTGTCCTGGAGTTGATTGATGAATGTATAGACTTTGGTATTGTACAAGTGACGGATCCAAGTATCATCAAGGACTACATTCGTGTGAAGGTCAATGTACCAAGAGTTACAGTAGACAATGAGGAGTGGAGCCCTGGTGAAGAGAGCAGTAGTAGTAGCGGTAGCGATAGCGATAGCGAGTACAGCAATACTAATAAGAGGAAGGATAAGAAGAAGAAAAGGAAGAAGAAAAAGGGCACTAAAGGGAAAAGCGTGGGCAAAAGTAATTTAAAAAGTATAATGGTAAACAATAAAGAAAATAGGGGCATAAACGTGGTGGAAACTGTCAAGGAGACACTAAGGAACAAGAATGATACCGGTAAAGAAGCCGCTAATGACGAGCTCCCCAATGACGGTAATGATTTATACATCAATGGCGATATTGCGAAGACGATTATAATGCCCATATCATGGAGAACAAAGGGGATACATTACGCCAAAAACGAGTTCTTTCTTGATGTTATTGAACGTGTTCAGTACTTGATGGATTTTGAAAAAGGAGTGATTAGGAAAAATCTGATACATGGAGAGATTGTGTGCAGATGCTATTTATCAGGGATGCCCAAACTGAAAATATCCATAAACAAGATACTGAACAGGGACCCCCAGTTCATGTCGAATTCCAGCTTTCATCAGTGTGTTTCACTAGATTCCATAAACACTATTGAAAAAGAGGAAGAAAAGAATAGTGACGATGATGCTGGTTTGCAGGCCGCCACAGATGCAAGAGAAATCGAATTTATACCGCCGGATGGCGAATTTGTTCTTTGCCAATACGAGTTGAAGAGACATGTAAAGGATGCGCCGATGGTGAGATTGAAAGATTTTGAGATCAAACCTAAACTGAAGAAGTTTAAAATCCAAATTGTAACCAAAATTCAAACAAATTTTAAACCCACCAACTCAACGTCGAAGCTAAACGTTAGAATTCCCCTGACAAAAGTCTTCCAGGAATATAAAATAGACCTCAGCAAGCAAATTAGATTCAAGGCAAACATCGGCAAGGTCGTGTTTAACTTGAGTGACGATTTTCTCCTCTGGGAGATACAAACCATGAAGGGACACCGAGAACATAGCACAAACAAGAGCTCACAGTACAACAGCGACGAAGATGATCCAAATACGTGTGCATCCATGGTGGCAGAGTTCCCCCTCTTTAACCAGGAAGAATATGACCGCCTGCAAGAAGAAATGAAAACCTCAATGAATCCACCGCCCTTGCGCACGGGACCCAGGCTGGAAGAACTATATAGACAAGTGCACGACCAACAAACTTCCCACGTTACTCCTCGAGATAAGTTGGTCAACATTGATTTCGAGATTCCGTACTGTACATGCAGTGGCCTGAAAGTTGAGTACTTGAAGGTCGAAGAGCCACAATTGCAGTACCAGTCTTTCCCCTGGGTCAGATACAAGACCGTCAGCGACGAAGAGTACGCATATATTGTTTGACGCTTACGCAGACATCTCATAGATAGACAAATGGTACGTTCGTTTTAGTATATAGATGGCACCTTATAATCTTCATATGCAACCGGGTAAAATCGGGCGTTATTATTTTTTTTTTTTCCACCTCAATGAGAGGGATTAATAAGAAAGAGGATTGGAGCAAGACAGCGATCTGCACTTAGCCAAGAAAGCATATCAGGCCAGAACGTGGCATTTTGTTTACAGTGCTGATTAAAGCGTGTGTATCAGGACAGTGTTTTTAACGAAGATACTAGTCATTGATGTCTGAAAATCAACGTTTAGGATTATCAGAGGAAGAGGTAGAAGCGGCTGAAGTACTTGGGGTGTTGAAACAATCATGCAGACAGAAGTCGCAGCCTTCAGAGGACGTCTCACAAGCTGACAAAATGCCGGCAAGTGAGTCGTCTACGACGCCGCTAAACATTTTGGATCGCGTAAGTAACAAAATTATCAGTAACGTAGTGACATTCTACGATGAAATAAACACCAACAAGAGGCCACTGAAATCAATAGGGAGGCTGCTAGACGATGACGATGACGAGCATGATGATTACGACTACAACGACGATGAGTTCTTCACCAACAAGAGACAGAAGCTGTCGCGGGCGATTGCCAAGGGGAAGGACAACTTGAAAGAGTACAAGCTGAACATGTCCATCGAGTCTAAGAAGAGGCTTGTAACGTGCTTGCATCTTTTAAAGCTGGCCAATAAGCAGCTTTCCGATAAAATCTCGTGTTTACAGGACCTTGTTGAAAAGGAGCAGGTGCATCCTTTGCACAAGCAAGATGGAAATGCTAGGACGACCACTGGAGCTGGCGAGGACGAGACATCGTCAGACGAAGACGACGACGATGAGGAGTTTTTTGATGCCTCAGAGCAGGTCAACGCCAGCGAGCAGTCTATTGTGGTGAAAATGGAGGTGGTCGGCACAGTCAAGAAAGTCTACTCGCTGATATCGAAGTTCACAGCAAATTCGCTGCCGGAGCCCGCAAGATCTCAGGTTCGGGAAAGTCTTTTAAACTTACCCACAAATTGGTTCGACAGCGTCCACAGTACATCACTGCCGCATCATGCTTCGTTTCATTATGCCAACTGTGAAGAACAAAAAGTGGAGCAACAGCAACAGCAACAGCAACAGCAACTTCTGCAGCAGCAACTCCTGCAACAGCAACAGCAAAAAAGGAACAAGGATGGCGACGACTCAGCCTCGCCGTCCTCCTCTGTAACTGCGAATGGGAAAGTACTCATTCTCGCCAAAGAATCCCTGGAAATGGTGAGAAATGTCATGGGCGTAGTCGACTCCACGTTGGGCAAGGCTGAAGAATGGGTGAAGCAGAAACAGGAGGTAAAAGAAATGATCAGGGAGCGTTTCTTGCAACAGCAGCAACAGTACAGGCAGCAACAGCAGAAGGATGGCAATTACATAAAGCCCTCTCAGGACAACGTGGATAGCAAGGACTAACCGAGACAGATTGAGGTCTTTCATGCATTACCACCAGTAATAATATTATACGGAATAATATAGTTTATATAATATCCATAATCATAATCATAATCATAATCGTGATATTGTATCAGCCCCGCTTCTCCCCTTTTGAACTACCATTATTATCGGACCCTCTTTACCTTTGAATGGCTCAGTAAGGACCTTTGCGCAGCCGTAAGGGGGTCGGGAATACATTTCCGGGGTTGATCCTCGAGGAAAAGTGCTACCTATATAAGGAAAAGCCCTTCTAGATCCAAATATCAGGGGTAACTCTTCACAACTGGCCAGGAACATATTCCAAGTTAAAAAGAAAAAATAATTATTAGAAACCAATTACCAACACAAGATGCTAAGATCAAATTTATGCAGAGGATCTCGAATCCTTGCAAGACTGACCACTACACCAAGGACATACACATCTGCGGCGACAGCTGCGGCTGCGAATCGGGGACATATCATCAAAACATACTTCAATAGAGATTCTACGACAATTACGTTCTCCATGGAGGAGTCCAGCAAGCCGGTTTCCGTTTGCTTTAACAACGTTTTTCTTAGAGATGCCTCCCATAGTGCCAAGCTGGTGACCACGGGAGAACTGTATCATAACGAGAAATTGACCGCTCCTCAGGACATTCAAATCTCTGAGGACGGAAAATCTCTAGTGGTGAAATGGAAAGATGGCGGTCATCACCAGTTCCCTTTACAATTCTTTATCGACTATAAAGGTTCCAGTTTTGTTTCGCCAGCAACAAGAAAACAAGAATCCAGATATAGACCCCAGTTATGGAATAAGCGCATCCTGAAAGATAACGTCAAGGACTTACTCTCTGTGAGCTACAACGAGTTTATTGATCCTAAGGATGACTCCAAGCTTTTCCAAACGCTGGTCAACCTACAAAAGTTTGGTATCGCTTTCATTTCTGGTACTCCTTCATCCTCCTCTGAAGGCCTTACCATACAAAAGATCTGTGAAAGGATCGGACCCATAAGATCGACTGTACATGGCGAAGGTACATTTGACGTGAATGCATCCCAAGCGACAAGTGTTAATGCCCATTATGCCAATAAAGACTTGCCGCTACATACGGATTTACCATTTTTAGAAAATGTGCCAGGTTTCCAGATTCTACAATCTCTACCTGCTACAGAAGGGGAAGATCCCAATACTAGACCCATGAATTACTTCGTGGACGCATTTTATGCTACCCGTAATGTTAGAGAATCGGATTTTGAGGCTTATGAGGCTTTACAAATTGTTCCTGTAAATTATATATATGAAAACGGCGATAAGAAGTACTACCAATCCAAACCTTTAATCGAACATCACGACATTAACGAGGACAATACTCTTCTGGGTAATTATGAGGCCTTGATTAAATGCATTAACTACTCTCCACCATACCAAGCACCTTTCACTTTCGGAATTTATGATAAGCCCTCAGATCTAAATAATAATCCGGACTTGAATTTAATTACAACCCCAGCAAAACTAACAGAGAGATTTTTGTTTAAGTCTTTCATTAGGGGGTTGAACTTGTTCGAGAGTCATATCAATGACTTCAACAATCAATTTAGATTGCAGTTGCCCGAAAACTGTTGTGTTATCTTTAACAACAGGAGAATTTTGCATGCTAACTCTTTAACAAGCTCAAACCAGCAATGGTTAAAGGGTTGCTATTTCGATTCTGATACTTTCAAGAGTAAATTAAAGTTCTTGGAAGAGAAGTTTCCTCATGACAAATAACTTCATTTTTTCAGCATAGTTATGTGATTCTTTATATTTATTTATTTTCTCTCTATGTAGTGACAATTTTTTTTTTAATGTTTCATGTTAAATATATTTATATTAAGAAGCCGTCAGTTTCCTTTTTGTTTCATTGAAATCAATAACTAAAATTAAAATTATAAAAGGAAAAACGTAAAAAAAAGTCTACTACCCAAGGAAAATCTACTTTATTTAGTGATTATATTCAACTAAATATTATTCAAATAACCTCACATATTTGTCTTCACCCTTAAGATTTTACGATTTACTAAGTTCACCTTCTCATGGCTTTGGAGGGATTGCGGAAAAAATATAAAACAAGGCAGGAATTGGTCAAAGCACTCACTCCTAAAAGACGATCCATTCACTTGAACTCCAATGGTCACTCCAACGGAACTCCCTGTTCAAACGCAGATGTTTTGGCTCATATTAAGCATTTCCTGTCATTGGCGGCTAATTCATTAGAGCAACATCAACAGCCTATTTCAATCGTCTTTCAAAACAAAAAAAGAAAAGGCGATACAAGCAGTCCTGACATTCACACAACATTGGACTTCCCTTTGAATGGCCCGCATCTATGCACTCATCAGTTCAAGTTGAAAAGGTGCGCAATCCTTTTAAACTTATTGAAAGTCGTTATGGAAAAATTACCGCTAGGTAAAAACACTACAGTGAGAGATATCTTCTACTCCAACGTGGAATTGTTTCAAAGACAAGCAAACGTAGTCCAGTGGCTGGACGTTATACGCTTTAATTTCAAGCTCTCTCCAAGAAAATCCTTAAACATTATACCAGCTCAAAAGGGTTTAGTTTATTCGCCTTTCCCCATTGATATTTATGACAATATTCTGACATGTGCGAATGAACCAAAGATGCAAAAGCAAACAATTTTCCCTGGTAAGCCCTGTCTAATTCCATTTTTCCAAGATGATGCGGTCATCAAGTTAGGGACAACAAGTATGTGTAATATTGTAATAGTGGAAAAAGAAGCTGTCTTCACCAAATTAGTAAATAATTATCACAAGTTGAGTACAAATACCATGCTTATTACAGGTAAGGGATTTCCAGATTTCTTGACAAGGTTATTCCTAAAAAAACTAGAACAATATTGCTCCAACTTGATATCCGACTGTTCTATATTTACCGATGCGGACCCCTATGGAATTAGCATAGCCCTAAATTATACTCACTCGAATGAACGCAACGCTTATATTTGCACGATGGCAAACTATAAAGGAATTCGTATTACGCAAGTTTTGGCACAAAATAATGAAGTGCATAACAAATCCATTCAATTATTGAGTTTGAATCAGCGCGACTACTCCTTAGCCAAGAATTTGATAGCATCTCTGACTGCCAACAGCTGGGATATTGCAACTTCACCATTAAAGAACGTCATCATAGAATGTCAGCGGGAAATTTTTTTCCAAAAGAAAGCTGAAATGAACGAGATTGATGCCAGAATTTTTAAATACAAATGAATAAGAATGGGAGCTGTTGCTTTATAAAAAATGTTTTTCAAGAATTGAAAACGGTTACATTTAAATATTATATAAATTGAAATCTTTGATAATGAATACTAGTCCAAAAAAAAAAAAATTTCAAAAATAAATGCCATCTCCTAGAATCGAACCAGGGTTTCATCGGCCACAACGATGTGTACTAACCACTATACTAAGATGGCATATGATTTTACAATGATTCGATGGTGAATGAGTTATAAGCCAGGTAAGGATTACTAGTCTTTTTTCTTAAGTGACTTTTTCGCTTGTGATATCTTGAAATACCATTAAACATAGATAAGCTATTGAAATGTGAAGAAAATTCAAAAAAAAAGGGAACAGAGTCATTTTTTGGGTAGAAACTAAGCTTCAATGGATGAATGTTTACCCAATTCATGTCTACTAGGTGTTCACCTCGTCATTTCAACGCATTCGGGGCCACAAATAGTTTATCACTACCCACCCTCCAATACAGCATTTCTAACAAATAATCCAACGAAGCATCAGCACCTCTATGGAAACCATGCAAATCTAAATAAAAACACAAGTACAAATAAAGAAGAAAAACTCTTTAATTCTGGCTCTACGAAAACAGCTTCTCAAATTGCTCTAAACGAGTCAGCGAAAAGTTACAATACCGCTATTACGCCATCAATGACAAATACTAATACTAATAATGTGACATTACCTCCAACTAGATCACATGCTAATACTGTAGGATCACAAAGTTCAATTCCTGCGGCTACTAATGGTGTAGGTTATAGAAAAACCGATATCGAAGATACTTCTCGGACTTTTCAATACCAAGAAACTGAATCTGAAACGTCATCATCGGGATTAAGTGACAGCGAATTGTCCACAGACTACTTAGACATTTCTAGCGATTCGTTTTCTATATCTTCTTCCTTATCGTCATCTTCTTTATCTTCTTCTCCCTCAAGTTCATCCTCATCTTCCCCTCCGCAAGATGGCTTATCAAGAACTAATTCGAGTTTCCAATCTACGGATTCAATGTCTCCAACTTCACCACAAATGATAATGGAAAACGATAGTATTTCAGTAGCGGAATCATATCTAGATTCTGGGACTAATAACAAATCAAGGGCCGCTTCCAAGAGATCCCAGAATTTCTTCCATAAATTGAGTACCAAGAAGAGTACTGATTCAAAAACACATTCTCCAGTAAGAAAGCTTAAATCTAAGCCATCACAAAGCACTAAAAAAGGCAACAAACTGTTAAAAAATACGTCCAATGAGACTGATGGAAATGCTTTTACAGGAAGTTGTTCAATTTCTTCTAAAAAATCTTTATCGAGTACAGGAGAGCATAACCAAGAACTTCGTAATAGTAGCCTGAACGACACTCCTGGCCAATCACCTCATCATTACCACCATCGTTACCACCATTATCATAAAAATGCCGCGACGAGCCAACGAAATTCCCATACCCAGTACGATGTTGAAGAAGAAGACATGGAAGTTTCGGCAATGTTGCAGGATGGTAAAATCTCTATGAATGAAATTTTTTTTGAAGAGGAAAACTTCCAGGATATAAATAAAATCCTAGAATTTGATAATGATTTTGTTGCAGAATTTTGTAGCCCTGAGAGGGAAATGTGCAATACCAGATTCGAATTCACGGTGGATAATTTCTGCTTCTTAGGCTTACCTATTCATGTAGATTCTCAAGGCAGATGGAGAAAATCCAAGCACAAAAATAAAACCCGCTCTAAAAGATCTTCGAGTACTACAACAAACATCAGTAGAAAGAAATCTATCGCTTCCAAAATTTCATCACTGAGTGAGAATATTTTGAAGAAAGTTAATAGTGGTGAAGCTGACACTGTTTATGACAGTAATATTGGTCATGAGGCTTCTACTGATACACAGAATTTGAGGATAAATACTGATGTCAGTGGAAACGAATTTGAGAGAGAAAAGGAAGACTTGGGCAAAAATATGAACATGTTTCATGTATGCTTTGTTATGAATCCGCATTTAATCGAATATAATAAAAGGATTGATGACATGTATCAGTTTGTTGTTACAAGGTTATCATTATTGTTAAGATATGTGCAATCAAAAACCTCGTACATTTCTAGCGAATGCCATATAATTTTAAAGGAAAAAGAACGGGTACTGAAACATTCAAAAACATACCAATCTATAAGGGGCGCAGGAAACAAGGGGAAGTATCTGTACCAAAGAATTTTAGCCAAATCTTCGTTGGCTAGGGCGCTAACGGAATGTGTTGATAAAATCCAACGAAATGAAATCGCATGTCTTGAGATCAATGACGATAAAGTAATTTCCTTGCAAATCCCGATTCAAAACGAGTTTGAAAAAATGCCAAACTTCAAACTGCAACCCGTGCTAAGAGGCTCATATTTGACGTCCATTTTGAACATGAAATTTTTAGAAAAATCATCATTGAGAATTGAAGGTCAAAATCGTCAAAACGATCAGGCTCAATTCAGTGATACCCATAATAACATATACAGGTTTGGCAATAATATTAATAGTACCGGCCACTGTGGAGCAGCAAATGTGGATGACGGGGACGACAATGAAAGCAATTACTACTGCGACGACAATGATGACCTTTTAAACTATGCGCTATTATTATTGGACGAGCCAAATAATATTATTAGCTCCCTCGAAACTTTTTCATACCAGGACGATATTGGCACTATCATATTGAAACATTTAGTCAGAAATATCCAGCCAAATATCCCCTTAAGGTCATATCGCTATCTGATAACTGATTTATTAGATAACCCTTCTTCACTGGACGACCTTACTACAGAAACAAACTCATTGGAATCAAGCATACTGCGCTCTTGCGCATTGCATTTAATGTATTGGAGACATGCAAGAATAGTGATCCCACTAAGCTCCAAATACACGTATATTGTTTCACCCTTGGCTCCTATTCAAGGTTATACAATAGATGATTATAAAAGTACTTCACAAAATGATGGGAACGTGAAAAAAATGGAGGATCGCGAAAATAATAAGAATGGAAGCGACAGAGTACCACTAATTTATCAAAATTCGATGTTGTTCAGATCCAAATTCCCATCATTGCCCAGTTTACCCATTTTTTTAAGTTTGTTGTCCACGGACAAACCTCAGGCGTACAGTAACATAATCCCATCAAGGGAACATAAGCCAGTTTACCTGAACGCCTTAGCGTGGTTAATACAGTACGGGTATGTAACCCAATTATTGACTTTCATAAATATCCGAGTGGACAAACACATAAAAATGGCAGTAGATGAGGATCTAGAAAAGGAAGGCTTCCGTAAGACTAATACTGCTAGAAGGCCCAGCATGGACTACAAAAAAACTGATAAAAAGTTGGATGATGAAGATGGGCAAAGTAGAGATGCAAACGCCAGCGAAGCGTGTTCAGGAAAGAATGAAGGCATGCAGTCCAACGACAACAACAAAGATGTGGACGAAAAAGATAACGAAAATGATAGTCGTGTTGATGATCGTGATGACAATGAAATAGCTATTGCGGATGAAGAAGAAATACTACACTTCGAATACGATGATCCAGAAATGCAACATGACTATACTATAATTTTGGAACCTGAAAGAGCCACTGCGATTGAAAAAAGATGGCTTTATAGATGTATTTATGGTCAGCCTTCAGATATCCAGATTCTTTTTAACAAGTTGCTCAAGTACTTCAATGGAAAGGTCCCGATGGAATTGGTTATCATCAAAGAGGAAATTAGCAGACATGACCTAAAGAAATTGCTCAATGCTCTAGATAAGTATTTAATCGAGATACACCATTGGTAAATCTCTCTATTGTAACGAAATGTAAGTAAAAAAAAAAAATCTACCAAAAATTAAAATATGTGTATATAAGAATAGACAAAAGGAAGAATATATAAAAGGAAAAAAACATTTCGAGTGACTTGTAATCAAAACTCGAAAGTATGTATTGTTATATTAGGAGACAAAGAAGGTAAAAGAAGGAAAGAAGGATGAAAACAATACCAAGTGAAAAAAAAAAAAAAAGATCCAGAGAAAAAAATAGGGAGACGAAAAAGAAAACGAAACTGCACTTTTAAAGTTAACATCACCGCTGAATTACATACATCTTTTGCAGCTTTTACGACCAATCATTTTTAGTAATCTAAACTATAAGCTTTGTTATCTTCATTTATGTCACCAGTATCGTTTGAAATGAATTCGCTCGCATGAACATGGGTACTGCCATGATTAGCAGCATGTGATTGGCCCACATTGATTGGAGGAGGGATCATGCTTCCATCTAACCCAGAAGGCGGAGGTGGTGGCATGGGATAAACCATCATATATGGATGGTGATTTCCAGCAGAACCTTGAGAAGGATGCAATGGGCCCATTGGGTCCATATGGTATTGCATGGGGTGATAGTAATAAGGCTGGAAATAGTATGGTTTTGGAGGTACTTCATTGTATCCGTAGCTTGACCTCCTTGCATAGCGCTTTTTATATTGAGACTTATTACTGTTACTGTTGTTGATGTTGTTGTTGTTGTTAGAGCTTCCTGCTGAGGAATTATTATATGTGGTAAAGGAATTAGCAGCATTATATCTACCAGATGATTCAGGAATTTCGGAAGGCAATTCGGAATTCTCATCACCACCATTAACACTTTCATTTTCAGAGTTCACACTCTTTGAAGAAGGGGATGACCAAGAATTGGGCATAGATTTACGCCTCAATGGCATCATTCCCTTCATAAACGTGGAGTAACTTGGGGGGAACATATCAAAATCACTGAGACTTGCTGCATTTGGTGGTGGAGGCCCCATGGGCATGGGCCCCATGGGCATGTATGGCATCATAGTTTCGCTTTCCTGCTGGGATCCGCCGCTCATTTTCCTGTACATATTGATTGGTGGTGGTGCTAAGTTCAGTTCTGGCCCTGTAAATGTTTTGCCCGATCTGGTGCTGAAAAACTGATGATGGTTAAAGTTGCTGCCACCGTTCTTACCAGAGAACTTCCTGTTGTGACGACCACCTACTTCTTTATATTGAACATGCATTGTCTTATTCAAAAAAATTGCATGGTTTTCACTTTCCAAAGCAGCAGCGGCAGCTTCTTCGGTTTCATATTTAATAAACGCAAATATGTTTGTTGGCTTGAAGATTAAATTAATATCTTGGATTTTACCATGAGTGGAAAATCTTCTATTCAATTCCTCTCTGGTGGTTTCTTTGTCTAATTGACCTACGAAAATGGATCTTTTATCAATGGTGATCTCGGAATCTTTATCTTCGTCGTCATAAATACCATCGCTTGTCAATTTTTCCTCTGAATCACTGCCATGCACATGTCCGCACTCCTCTCCTATAACGTCGCCATTCCTCCTTGAATCCTCTCTATTATTATTATTACTATTATTATCGTTGTTGTTACTACCATCGTTATTGATAATACCGCTGTTTTGATGGTATTTGGAACTTTTGAATTTGCTTTTGTGTAAAAGGTTATAATTTTTTGGGACGTTTATATTTTGTGCCCATTCGATGATCCAATTGGGATCAGTTCGTAAATTCGCATAAGCTCTGATTGCATCGTCTCTGTAAACGAATTGAACAAACCAAGAATTTGCCGAAGATATCGGATAAGTATATCTTCTCGTGTATTGATTATCAGTTCTATCAGGAACAATCTGTTCCAAACCACCAAATTTTTCACAAATTTGACTGATCTCGTTGAAATCAATACTTTGCTGGTTTTTCAAGTATAATGTCCTGTTCACTTTTGCAGGTTCACAACGCAACCTTCTGCCATTTAATAAAGTACCCTGAGCGCGGATCAGAGCATGTTTAGCATCATGATCGTTGTTGTATTGAACAAAAGCATAAGGTCTATTTGCGTTATCACGCAAAACTTTAACTCTAGCCAAATCACCGTATTTTTTGAAATTTTCAGTCACCGACAGACATAATTCGTCATCGGATAGGGCTGCTGCTAAGCTTGCCACGAAGATACAAGAAGATGGACGGCCTCTTGACTCAGTGGATGTGGAAGTGGTAGTGACTGTACCTCTACCGGTGCTTTCTTCATCCACATCGTCTTCAGGGTCTTGCAAAAAGTTGTCACTGTCAGTGTCTGAATCCTCACCATCATTCTGGTGATCTGACCCCAACGAAGATACTTCCGAAGGCAAAAATTGGTCTATATCCTCTCTGATAACCAGCTCAGAGTCGGCCTTTAGACCATTAGAGGGAGGATCACGAAGGGAATCCGCAGTGCTGATTTCGGTTTTCATGTTTCAACAAGCTAAAAAAGATAATATTTTTTTCTTTCTTTCTTTTTGAGCAGGCAAAAAACAAACAATAGAGAGTATGTATATAAATATATATAGGAATGCAATTAGATTTTTTTTCTTCGTGATTTTCTAGTCCAAAATCGCCTTCTCCTTCTTGTTCTTTTATTGTTTTAACTAATTAAGGAAAACAACCAAGCACGAGAAAGGGAGAGAGAAAGGAAGAGAGATAAAGAGAACAAGACCAAGAGGGGAAAAGGGAAAGAACTTATTGCAAGAGAAAAAACAAATAAGAAATCCGACGAACTTATATACTATTTTCCTTGATCACAGCCGCCGACACGTTAAGCGGGAATATAGAGTTTCATCGTGTTGTTTGCCACCCGTTATGGGCGGCTAATCAAACGGAATTTAGCTTAGTCCATGCCAAAAACGTCTTTAATCTACAGAAACCATGTTGCATGATCCACAGTAAACGCGCAGGAGGTTTTTTTTTTTTCGGAGATAGGTCGTACTGCTTTTTCACTGGAGGAGAATGCAAGGGAAATGAGGCGGTGTTTACGACTGGCACATCTCGAGCCTTTCTTCGCGTCAGAGAGATGTGGGCCCCCGGAGCAAGGGGGTAACAACAGACCCTACACATTCAGTCAGCGCGCCACATCAACCAACGAATGAATTGTTTTGCAGGCACTGCTTCCTATAAGCAGTAGCTGCAAAAATCCACTATGTCACAAGGAATACACAGAAAACAGTGAAGGGTCTATCTGATCTTACCTCCATACACATCCACATGTATAACTATACTAAATATGTAAAAGGAAAGTATATATTTCCAAGAAGTAGCCGCCCATGGCTATTAAAAAAATACAGCATCAAGATCTCCAAATTCATCGTCGAAATTGGTGTTGAACGGCTCATTGGAATAATCTCCGAACATGTTCTCCAGTGGGTCGTCAACCACGGCGGGTACTGGCTCCTTTTCCGTTGCAGTTGCATGAGGACTTTGCGAGGCAACTGTAGTCACTACTTGTTGCTGTTGCTGCAAATCTTGCTGCTGTTGCTGCTGCAAGCTGGCTTCGTCCTGTGCTTCACCTGCAGTTACTTCCTTCTGCCTGATACGCTCCTTGGCCTCGTGGTATTGCGCCAAAACATCCCTATAAGCATGCGTCCAGTAGTCCGCCGGCGCTTCGCGGAGATCTCCGCGGAGTTTACCCACCAGCGCAGGATCGTCACGATGTACGACCACGGGGTCCGGCTGGTACCTCAAATGACTATCTTGCTCGAAGACAGCATCTATCATATCCTTTGTGCTACGGCTTCCGTCCTCTGCCGCAGCTATAAGTTTTGTGTATTTAAGTGGCGTCAGAGGCTTTTCTTGCAACTCTGCCGCTTGTGTTTTCATTTCGTGTTGTTTTTGCATGAGATATCTTATTGTTTTTTCACTGAACAATCTGGACTTCTCAATTCTGTCGCACGGTACCGTGGTCAAACTCAGCATGTTAAATGCGTCGTTCGAGCTTATAAAGTTCTTCAAAAGGTTGGATCGGAACGATATCGTGTCGCTCTCGTCATGTATGATATTGCTGAGCTGTTCTGGTCTAAGTCGTACACGTTCGAAGTCCTGTCTTTGCTTATTAAGCTGTTGCTGCGCGTACGTAAGCGATCTGCCATTCATGCCGGCACTGGAGCCGCTGTATCCGTACTGATAGTTGTTTTCCTCCGCGAAGCTCGTCAACGACGGGATGTTATTGTTTATGGCGCCCATGCTGCCTACTCCCCCAACCTGTACCCCAGAGTAGTATTGTTGGCGCGAAGCCTTTCCATGGTGCGATCTTTTCTTCTTGATGACACCCATTATTTTACTACGTTTGTAAAATTCTCTTAAACGCTTTTCTTTCGCCTTTTTCGCCTTTAGCCTCCCCTTTCTGGATCAAACCTTGTTTCGTTGCTTCTCAACTTCATGTTTTTTCTCTCCCATCTTTTCCTTTGGATTTTCCGCGTGTGTTTTCTGACCGTTTGACGGAACAACCGTGGTGCATGACCGAACGTAGACCAACACATTGTGAGAACCTGTATGGTCCAGCCGCTGCCAACTAACCTGATAAATGAAGCACGTCGGCTACAAACGACGCATGTGCCTCTTTATGCCCTGCTTGTTCCAGTATTCGCATTCGTTTACTTACTTTTCTTGTTTGGATCTTGCCATTTTCGGTAATGTAATTGATTTTCACGGAAAAGTTTACTTTTTTCTTTGCGGTTTTTCCCGCTTTCCTGATTCAATACTCTTCCTACACAAAAGTGGAAAAAAACAGGAAAAAAAAATAGTGCAGTCCACACTAGCATCACCTCCATCGCATTCCTTCATTGATATTTGCTGTATACGATTTGCATCGGCTTTTGAAAAATATAGTTTATCTGTCCTTGATCTAAAACCAATTTCTCCTCTTTCTTTCTTCAAGACGTTATAACCTTCCACCGGCACACATATATACGGATATATATGCATCAACACCCTTGAAAATAGACGCTCTTCACATATATGAAATCCTCAGAGCCAGCGCCAGCGACCCCGACCGGGTTCAGAAATTCCATCTGGTTCATCATCTTCTACCTTTTCGTCATCCAAGCGCTAGGTTCTGCAATAATCTCGGGCGGCATCGAGTTTGCCATCGCATATGCCATGTACCATTCCCGTGTAGATCTTATCACCTTATGGGCATTTCCTCACACCATTTCAGGCGATTGTGCACTAAGTTTATTCATCCAGGTGGGTCTTACATGGGCTAGCGAGGAAATTTTAGTTGGATTCGATGACTACAAGAGACCTGTTTTCAGATTGAATAAATGGATTACGAAACCGTCGCCACTGAAAACCGAATCTAACGAAGAAATACCACCCCCTAAAAAGCGTTTCATTGTGGATTACTTCGAATCCAAAGACAACGTCGTTGCGAAGCAGAACACTCTGTATCATAAGCATAATTGGCTCTTTGGCTATTTAGAGGTCAATAGAGGAATCATTCCCAAAGGTAAAGAAGCTACGTTGAAAGGTTTTCTCACATCTCAGTTCATTCATGATTCTACTCAGTCCAAATTCATGAACTTTATAGAATGGTTTGTGCAGAAATTCATCAGATCTATGATCCTAGCCATTGCCATGTTCATTGTCATTTGGCCAGTCACTATGGGTATCCTTGCTGGTATAGGCCATAAGGTCGGGTCCCACGACTACTACTTCAACGATTATCCACTACCGCAGGTCATGAAGTTGATTTATGCCGTTGTAATTGCCTTTGTATGCACTCCAGTGGCCATCATCGTCATTGTGTTGAGAAACCAGTTTCACGAGGAACTTTACTATGAAGGCTTAGCAAACGGTACGCTACAGCAGGATCAAGAAGTTTGCTCCACGGGTAATCGCAGCTCGGGATCAACCGATCAAGATATCAGTACTACCAAACAACAGTCTCAAGAAGCGGTAGCGTGAAGAAAAGCAACAAAAAAATAAAAGCATGTGCGAACTCTAGTTTAATACTTAATAAACTATTAATACTTTACAATTAGCAATCTATAATATACCCACCTTAACAAATAATTTTTCCTTTAACCATTGTTACCTTGTTTAATCCGCGACGCCGCGCTAGGGCATGTGTGATTTATTCATTTACTATACAGCCGCAAAGAAACAACTAAGAATAAAATATCCGACAATCCATATCATACCAAAATTTTGGGATACTTGGTCAAGATGCGAACTGAGTTAGTTCCCATTTGGTTTTGTAAACTCAATTTTTCTAAAGATTCTTGCAAGAATGCGTTTTCTTCATCTTTGTCCTCACTTTCTTCATCATCTAAATCTTCCATGACACAGCACAACAAGTAGTCCTTGATAATGTTCACTATACCCAACATCTCTACGAAATCATCCTCTATCTCGCTTTCGTCATCTACTTCTTCAATCGCCAGCTTACTCATGATAATATCATTAGTACAGCTTTTTTGGTTCAGGCTAAATTCCCAGTTAGGCTTCAATGAAGTTCCACCTGCCATTGTACGGCGCGATGGTAACATTGGTATCTTTGATTGTAGAGGCGGTAATATAGAACAGCCACTGGAGGAATAGCTAGGCGCAGCACGAACAGATGGATAGTGTGGCATAGCATACTGTGATTGGCGGTTGAAAACACCACCGGCAGTGTTCGAATGTAAAGGTGGCAAATGTTCAGTAAGCGAAGGACCAGTTGGATACTTGGCCAACCGTACTGGCACATAAGTTGCTGTATTTGCAGTGGCCGAAATAGAGCTACCACCTTGTACGGATTGGTATGAAGGAGCATTAGGTGGCTGCACATAGCTTGTTTGTGCTACGGGGATGCGCCCAGATGATGACGAGGACTCAGTACTACCACCGCTTTGTTGCAAAATGTAGTTATTTGTCATATTTCTCGATAGTTTGGTGAAGAATTGGGTGGCGTTTGCTATGGTCTTATTAGAACAACCGTCCTCGTAGACATTCATGCTCCGACTGTTGGCACCTTGGCTTACCGTGCTGCCGTTATTGTAGTATAATGGCGGCAAGATCGTTTGCAATCTGGCACTCAATTGTGGAGAATATACCGGCTTATACTGAGATAGCTCGTCTGAGCATAGTTGGTTTAAGGAAATAGCCCGCTGCTGCTGTTGTGAAGGCAGATGTTGAGATATACCCACGGGCAATGGGGGTAATATCTGTGGAGAAGTAGAATGTGACTTAAAGCTACCAGCTATAGCGGAAGGCACAGATGCAGAACAAGACGACACTGCGTCGCTTGCACAACTTTTGTTTTTCTTAGAAGTTCTTTTTGAGCCCCATTTGGGTCCCCTCTTTCTTTTCAAAATACCGCCACTTTCCAGATGAATTTTCAAATGCTTTTTTAAATCTTGCGGACGTTTAAACTTTTTGGAGCACGTAGAGCAACCGAACGGTTTCAATGGTACGTGAACTCTCAAATGCGAGGTGATATGGTCCCTTTTCTCCGTCTTCGTGGTACAGTCTCCCCAATGACAATTCAATTGTAGGTTCTTATGTGACTTCCTGCCAACATGGTCATGACACAGATGATTATATAGCAGCTCTGGTTGGTTGAAAATCATACCACAGTTGTCCCATTTACAATATAGTGTTATATCCTCAGAATCACCGTCATTATCCGCATCGTCGTCATCACCTGCCGGGTTATGCGCTTGTGCCAATGGCGAGGAGGAGGACGAGTCAGAGGAAGATGATGTGGTGGGTGAAACTGCCGAAGCGCCCAATAGATCGTATGGAGGAGTGTTCAAGTGTGAAGTACTATGATATGGTAAGCATGATGAAGAAGTGCTGCCTGGTGACATCCGTTCATCTTCTTGACCGTTCAAGCCAATAGCTTCCGTGGTACACCTAATTCTAGGCCTCTTCGAACAATCAGAAGACCTTTTAGATAGGTTAGGACTGGGCAGCCCGTCCTTCTTTGTGACGTTAGAAACGTCTGTCCCATTTTCTACTATACTCTCCCGGCTGTGTTGAGGTGCGGCAGTGCCATTTTCTTTATTAAGCAGATCTTCCAATGGCACCATCTTAAGTCAATTTAAACAAACCTACTTTACCGTTTTCAGTATTTTATCTTTGCACTTGTTCAAAAAGTGTTGTGCAATAGCAATATTACTTTCTCAGTGGAAGTGATAACAGACCAATAAAAAAAAAAAAGGTTATAGACGGTGACTCTTATGAAAACATTTAGTTCCTTTCTATATTATTGAGTCTTAATTTTTTATCTTTTGTCTCGTAGATTGGCATCCCTCACCCGTCTGAAATGATTTTATAAGCCTCCGTCATCTCGGACGTAATTTTAGAAACTCCGAGCTGGACGGCTATTTTATTTTCTGCGCCGTAATCTGTGAATCACAGAGAATGTCTCGCACGAACGCGGTATTTAGATTATTGTGCCTGCTGTCACTGGGCAGAGAAAAGTATGTACAAGATAACAGCGTTATTGTCGTAAAGCATTCTTTTGAGAACATTCGAAGGAAAAAAACAAAGTTCAGAATTAAAATTATGTATGTATTATCGTTCGTGGAATATTTATTACGTATAAGAGCTGCAGTCTTTATTCGTTCATTAGCCGCAGAACCCTCCTGGAGTAGTCTACGTTGTCTGATAACGAAATGGTAGAGTGGTTTGTGGCATCGTCATTTGCTAAAGTGTTAAGCATCTTACTTGGGTCTAGCCTCTGATCCACCAGTACCGTGTCTTCACCTAGAGTAACGTTTGATTCCATTTTTTCGTGTTGCTTTTGAATGGGCGAATGAAGAAAAGTAGAAGTTCTTCTGGGAAGAGTGGGATCGTGAAATGGGCTTGCCAACGTGCTTGGGTCATTTGGTGGACTGCCTGCAGTCAAGGAATACGTAGATTGACGTGGGGATGGTGATTCAGACATAATTTGTCCCTTTTCATCAGTGTATATTAATCTTGGGGTCGAGAAAGTTGAATTTGAAGATGGTGAAGGCGTGTGTAACGTGGTAGTGGTAACTTCATTTGGGTACTTGGACTGGTAAAACTTACTCTGATATTCATTCTCAAAATCTTGAGCCTTCCGAGCGGGTCTTGTTCTATAATGATGTATTAAGTATATTAGTATGCATATAATTACCAAACATACCACTCCAACCACGACGAAAGTAGCGGCTATTTTCCCGGGCGAATCCCAGTACCCTTTCTTTTCTGTAGACTTGTTAGTTGGTGTATTGCTGTTGGTGGTGTTACTATTGTTATTGTTTGTTATTCTACCACCTACGCTGGCAGACGTAGTAGCCACTGCAGAAGTAGGAGTAGCCCCGAGGGTGGAAGAGTAAATCTGCGTTATTACTTTTGTCATGGTGAGATATCTCGAGGTGATTTCCGAAATGTTAGTGTCCATAGTGTGCACTGAAGTCACTGTTATCACAGAATACTTTAAGGAGGTCTGCAGGTTTACAGAAGTTATAGTGGACGTTATTGGAGATGCTGTGGTACTGGTGTAAGTAACCGTAGTGCTTGAAGGGGCTGTACTGGGTGATGTCGTAGTGAACGTTGTGCTCGTTGGTGTTGTATTAGACGAGCTTGTAGGTGCTGAAGAAGAAGTTGGCGATGTTGTACTTGTTGAAGTGGAAGTTGACGACGTCGTGCTTGTAGAAATGGGGGCTGACGATGTTGTGGTTGGAGTTGATGATGATGATGATGATGTGCTCGTGGAAATGAGGGTTGACGACGTAGTACTTGTGGTGGTAGATGTTGATGATGTGACACTTACGGTCGTAGAAGTCGACGATGAGGTACTTGTGGTGGTAGAGGTTGACGATGTCGTGCTTGTGGGAATGGATGTTGACAACTTTGTGCTTGTAGTCGTGGGCAGTGCCGATGTTATATCAGTTGATGGTGTTGTACTGGTTGAGGCGGTTGTCAATGGGGTCGTACTCGTTGACGTCAGAGTCGGCGAGATTGTGGTTGTGTCCACAATACTCGTACTACTACTACTCGTGATAGAGCTACTTGAAACGTACACACTGGACTCTGTTGACGTTTCCACACTCTGTACAGAACTGAGCGGGGTTTGCCCCAGATATATATAACCAAAAAGATCCTTATCCGCATTACCACAATCTTCGTAGCCATAACCGGGACAAGTGCCACTGCAGTCTCCCACCGATGTCTGAGTGCTCGGTTCCGAATCACTGCACCAGCACATGAACCCCTGTACGATGGCAAACTGATGACCAGCACAGTTATTTGAACACCAACCATTACTCTGAAATTGATTTCGTACACCGTCAGTGGTCGCTGTGTTTTGCGACGAACACACAGATTGCGTAGCCCGTACCAGGCTACTGCATATAACGCTACATACTAGCCATATACTAACTTTTGCGCTCACCATTGACGTCTGCATGCGTTTTTGGTTTTGTAATTCGAGGTATCTAGCCTTTCTTTCCTTTTAAAAAATAAACAAAATGTACTTGCTGTCATGAGCTCCCTACTGCACCCGCCCCTGAAGCAGGGCAAATCACACTAGCACAGAACGCATATATATATATATTTACACATAACGACCTTGCTGTTTGCAACAAAAGGATTTGCTTACCTTAATTCATGCCCGTATCTTAACGTCGCCCAAAGTGGAAATACCGTAATAGTACCATTATCCTACAGTAAACACTTGCTGCCCGAAGGGGAAACCAAAAAAGGCGCAATATGCAGGTACCGTGCCTCCTGATTCCCTTTTTCACCGTACTCATTCCGTTCCGGGAACCACATTAAGGGTTCCCGCGGCCCCGTCTGTGTCTCACAGTCAACGTCAGGTCCGTACAGAACGGTGTCTCGAGCCTTATCGCTGCACGCCATATACTGTGGATGTAATCCGTAACGTCGCAGTAGCAACCGTTCGATGTTGTTGTGCTGTTGTTGTTGTTGTTGTTGTTGTTGTTGCTGTTGATACTGAATACTCTTACGTTATCATACGATATATTCTCAATCATTTGAGACGGGAAAGCAATGGACTCATTCGTGAGGAATGATACATATTTTTCATTTTTTTTTTTTTTCAGGTTTCTTGGAAGCTATTCTGTGGGAGCTTCAAATTCCTGGTAGAAATTGATAATAGCTCAGACGTACCTGTAGATCACTATTCGAAATTTCTTAGAGACGTTACAGGGTAAAGGGCTCGCTAGCAAATATGCACGACAAGAAGTCGCCCATGGCGAATTCCCACTACTTGAAAAATCTAAAACAGCAGTTTCGCAACAAGAACCTTATCGAAACGACTATCCATCTAGTAAAGTGCAATGACCATGACTCATTGGCCTTTTTAGCAAGAACATACGGGGTTCCACCACAGTTGCGACACGTCGTGTGGCCGATCCTGCTGAAGTACCACCCAATGTGCATTTCACCAAACATTACCTCCAATACCATTTCTTGGGACCCAATAACCAATGATTTCATACTTAATGACCCTTTTCTGAAAAGTAAGGCTCCAACCGATAAGCAAGACAAGAGCGACGATGAAAATATTCTCCCGTACGATATCGAATCCATTATCCTGCATGATTTGAAAAAATACTTCCACTCCAGGTCTAATCCTGCTGGCTCATCGAGTAATGCTAACACCACCAATATCGCCACCCCGACACCTGTTTCGTCGTCCGACGCTTCCACTATTTCTTCTATGGAGGTACTGTCTCCCTCATTAGACTATGAGTTCCAGATCATCGAGACTTTGAAAAATGCCATCGTGAAATTTCTGCTGAAGTGGTCAAAAATCTTCAAGTACGAAAGCGGTCTTGCCTGGATTGCTCTGGGACTGGCTGAATGGTATCCCATCTATCCCTACGAAACCATGTCTCCTTTCAACGAGACTCATTCATTTTACGAAGTGGAGGATTATGTAGTTCTGAGCGGAAGAAAGCACGCTCTTCTAAGCACTAACAACGGCAATAACGGAAATAGCAACTCCTCTAGCAACAACACCAACAACAATAACACAAATATAACATCGGGCATGCACAACTTGAGCATCAACACAAATACCAGCTTGCACAATTCTCCGTACATTTCTCACACGTTATCATACCTTTATAAGGAATATCCGTTACCCTTTGAGCTGCGATCAAAATTGCCTACAAAACCAATTTTCTCATTTAGTGCCCTTTTCGAAAGACTAGCTCTTGTCATTCTACATTGCCCTGATACCATACTGGCACACAAACAATTGAAAAATGACTCGAACGCATCTTCCAGCTCAAAGGCAAACTCAAACTTCAACACAAATTATTTCCCTATTATATCTGGTGGCGATCTTTCATTTCAGACCCAAGTTTTTTTCAAGGTATTCTCTTCAATTTTGCCAGAGCTGTACCAACCTTTGACAGAAGAATCTTCCTTACAACCTTCGTCGTCAAGAAACTCCTGGATATATTGGTGGTTGAAATGCTCTGGAGCTAAAGCTTTACAAAGACAAGATAGAGGGCGTGTATGGGATTTGCTGCTCGGTTGGAGGCCCAAACCAAACATGGACACGATAAATTTCTTTTTGAACTATAACGATAAGAAAATGGATCACCTCTATCACGATACACCACAGTGTGACAACGAGCAGTACTGGATGAAAGATTGGATCGCTTTGTACAATAATGATCCGTTTTGGTTCCCCGATCTGGATAGCATGGCACTAGGTTCGAAAAAATTTCCCTATGATTATAGTGTCTTCAAAGAATTAATTTTAAGGAATAGATACGGAGGTACTCAAAGCAAAGCTCAAAAGGACAACACAGTACCATCTCCTGGTAGTGATTCAAATGATAAGTCAGAATTGAAACTACCGTTTTCTTCCATTGATCCTCATATGCAATTGATTTTCATTTTCATCGCGATTTTGCAGTTTAACGAATTTAAGCTATTAGAATTTGAAGAAGCGGAAATTTCAGAGTTTCTTAATAACGTTCCTCTGCTAACAAAATTTGATGACTCTTCCTATAGGAAGTTATACGAGAATACAGAATCTAGCATAACCAGTTTGCCTTCTTCACCGACTACTTCTACAATGGCGTCATTACAATCCAGTTCTAATTCGAGTGCCCATATCTCGAACTATCACATGTTAATCGAAGTCGGTAATGATGCTAAGGCTTCCCATTGCTTTGATGATCTTTTAAATATGGCTGGGGATATTTGGAGGAAATGGCTATGGAGAGAGTTAGAGGAAAGCTCTCTTTGAAAAGTTGAAATTATTTCCTTTAGAATTATATACTACTTCTACACAATTTTTAACACCTTGCATACGAATTTTTATCTCTAATCAATATTCTTCAAGCACTTTTTGAATACTTTGATGTTTTGATTTTTCGGAAAAGTTAATATTTAGTACCGATATTATACATTATTTTATAAACAAACGTCTTTCTAGATAAGTTTTATTAACTGTTCTATTTATCAATATGAAAAAGTTTCGGAGTTCATAGACCAATATTTTTCAATTCCAACTCAATTCTGCTCGTTGAATCAATACTGTTCAACAACCGTAAGTTTTCCTCGATATTGTTCTGCAAGCTTGGAATCTTCTGAATGATCAGGCCACCGAACTTTATCATCTGCAATTTCACATTCTCAATGGTTTCCTTGTTACAATTTATTGGAAAAGTTTGATCCCATAGTCTCCCCACATTTTGGATAAAGTCAGCGCTACTTATGGTACTAAATCTTCCAACTATCGAGATACCAATTTCACTAGCAGCTAGTTGCGTTCTCCATGTGTGTATAATTCTGTCATTATGGAAAAGGTATGCAATCTCATCTATAATGAACTCCAATAAATTCATCGGATACCTCGATTTAGAATTGTTGCATATGTCAACACTAACTTTTAACAAGTTGATCACATACTCTTCGTTCTCAATGTTCTCTTTGGATGACTTTTGTGTAATTTCAGTGTTAGGCTTAATTCTTTTTATTGTGGATTCATCGGAAGTCTGCTTAATGGAACCTTCACTATCATCAGATTCGCTGCCCAACAATCGAATCATTTCTTTGGCTTTTTCAATTAAAAACGTGATCGTCTCTTCTTGTGGATTCACATTGATATATCTCGCGTAAAGCGGTAGTATCTTCTTAACATATTTCATACTTTTTCTCGAAACTTCAGTGTACATTACATGATTAATTGATTCTTGTAGATCACTATTGTCGGCCACAGTTTGAGAAAATTTTTCTGTTAATGAAACCAATGCTGCCACTATATGCTCTTTACCATCCCATGATCTACCACTTAATGCCTCCCTCGATATATCAAATAACTTAACAATTTGTGGATAAGGAATACTATCATTAATACCGCCACACAACTGTATGACTGATTTAGCACATGTTTTTCGAATAGAGAAATCATTTGACTTTATATTCACACAAAGTACGTTTAAAATTTCTGGCAGGTACAATTTAACTGTACCGGCGCCAGAACTGGAAGCTTCCGTCCAGATCTTATTATATAAGGTTTCCAAATCTTTATCTTCATCATTGCATGCTATGAAAATCAAAGGCATAAATACACTTGCCACATTATCGAATTCTGACTTCGCATAATTCAAAATCGAGTCGATCGCTGTACCAACAACTTTCTTGTTATTTTCTGTTGAGGTAGGCTCAAAATATTTCGTTATTAGTTTTTCAGAGTATTTAATACACTTATCCAACGCTGAAACCTTGAATAAATATCCCATTGAAATTGCAAATGCTATATTAACCGACTCATTTCTATCTTCAAACATAGTCAAGCAGACTTTCAACAACTTTCCAGAATAGGGTTTCATTTCGATAGAGTACCGTTTCACTAAGATAATTATGACAAGTGAGGATGCGACCTTAGATGGCAATCCGACTGATTTTCTGCTAGCTTTAATAACCACATTAATTATTTCTTCCATCATACAATCATCTGAATTGTTAATTAATTTTTCGATGGTCTGGAATAGAGGTGAATTTGTGACACCATTTTTCCTTTGCGTATCAATGACGTTAGCATCAATGTTATAATTTGCAGCATTTAATGCCAAATAGTTAATCACCTGAGGTTCAATGGAAGAAAACAATGTGATAAAATCGTAAATTAATTTTGGAGTGAACGGTTTGATGGCTCCAGGGGAGTGTTTCACCAAGTCAATCAAAGTTGTGAGCGCAAAATTTCTAACCTCTTCTGCATCACTGTTCAGACCATGTGGACCCAATAAAAATGGCAAAATATTGTCTAGTATTTCCTTAGACTTGGTAGGATTCACACCTTTTTCCACATCAATAGATCTTGCCAAAATTTTGGCCAATACAGTGGTGAACTTGGTACCAACTTCACGGACACTATCTTTTATATCATCCATCGTTCTGAATGCCATTGTCCAAATTTTCAGCATTTTTTCGGAAAATTTCTCTTGCGGTTGAGATTGAATCAATTGTAATAAAGCTGAAGTACTGGCCTCCCTGACCCTCCATTCTTTATTAGCCATGCCACATAAAAGCTCATCAAGAATATCATTGAAATAGAGAGAAATCGTCAAAGAGGATTCTGGAATTAAAGTATTCCAGATGTCTGTCATCGAGCGTGATACTGCTTGAAATGGATCAAATCTGTATCTATACAATTTTGGAATTAATTTCTTGGCAGTTTGCTGATCCTTTAGTAATAATTCTTCTAAAGAAGATTTAGACATAATGGCGCCAAGACCGAATGCGATACCTTTCCTAGATGACCATAGCGCAGAACTTTTGGCAAGAGACATAAATTTGTAAACAAGTGCGGGGTCCCCAACTTCAGATGCCAAATTCAAAATATCTTTGTAAGTGCTAATGGACCCATCTCCAGTGTTTAAAACTCCTGGCTCAAATAACTCGGTCTCTTCGGAGACTGAACCTGAGATGCCAGTAGCACTTGTAGATGCAGACCCTGCGGTTGATTCTGTAAATGATTTAAGTAGCCCTTTGACCATACTTTCTTTTAAATCAGAACCACCAATTTCGTAAACCAAAGAAAGCCCTCTAGCGGCGGAATCCTGTATAAATTCATCTCTGTCTGCCAAAAATCTCATAAATCTCAAGTGAATATCATTACATTTGGAACTTACTTCTGGCAAATGACCTAAGTACTGAATATATGATAATAGCCAAATACAAGATGCCTTCCTCAGAGAGGGTTTTGTAGAGTCGCAACCTGAAAGGATCTCATCAAGTGTAGTGGTAACATTTGTAGCAGGGAATTTTTGTTGCATGATCTCAACATTGAGATTAGGAATATCAATCTGTTTGATCAAGTACTTACTTGACCATTTACCAGCCACAACACTTAAAGATTCACCAACTGAAAATAAGAAATCGTTTTGCTTAGAAACGTTAGTTTCAAGTAATTTTTCTTGAAAAAGACTGGAATTCTCTAAATCTGTTGAATATAGTGATAAGTATGACCACGTTTGAATTGCTGTCACATCGTTGATCAATTTGTCTTGTATGGTATCCATGATTTTTTTCAAGAAATCTTTCCTTTCTTGTGTACTTACTTGGAGAAGTAAACCGAATTTTGTCACTTGGCAGACCAACTTTAATATCATATCCTTGTTAGTGCCAGGATGCGATAGATGAGTTGTTAAAATGTTTAATAGGTTTAGGATACTGTCAGATTCAATGTGATTTGTTTGATCTTTCAAATATAATCGTGGAACAACATAAGATGCAACATATGTCTCTGCCATTGTTTGTGATTGTGCTATTTTTGTGATTCGCTTAACGTGAGTCGAGTCTGCGATAGCAGTAGAAATTATACCGATGATGGTTGCACAGACTGCAAGATCATTATCACTCAACGATTGAAATTTCATGATAACTAGATGGTATAAATCGGGAACAAGAATTTCCAATCTCCGTAAAACATCATTGCTCACAAAATTTAATAAAGTTAATAAGACAGAACCAAAAATTGGATCTTGATATGGAAATATTGCAATTTGTTCACCCTTACTGTTCGTAGCTGTAAACTCGTTTGACAGAAGAGTCAAATAGCGAATGAAAATATCATCATTCATGCCTTGAACCATTTCATTAACTCGGGACACAACTGTGTCGTCAAGTTCCAAAGCTTTGTCTATTCTAACTGACCAATCCTCATCTTGTATAACCATTGTTTTTTTACCGTATATTGCATTGGAAATGAGACATTGTTTACTAAATCTGACAGCATTGTTCAGTGATTTTCGTGTAATTGATGCAGCTTCCGAATCTAGCTGGTCGATCAAAACCTGAAGAAATTCCCGGAATGGAGGAAATTCAGTCTCTGACAAGTGAGAGCCCAACAGATCGGATGTTTTCACGGTAGCTGATGTATTTATGGAAGCATTATTAACCCTGAACCAAAAGGGTTGAAGCCCCTTAAAGGATTCTTCAATAATGTCAAATCTATTTGTTCGTACAGTACCCCATATATTGAATAACCTTGCCTCAGGATCATGGAAGGGGAAGGCAGCGTTAGTGAATTTTATAGATACAAATTTGAGTGCCATTATAGAATTAACAGCATCATTATTATCCTCCCGCTGTTGCTCGTCAATTGACAGGTTTTTCCTGAGCAAATTTTTTAATTTTAATTTAGATTGTTGGGGTAGAATTGATAAATGGCCTACTAGAGAAAGCAGAGACTCCTGAATACTGGAGCGGAACTGTGGTAAGTCATTTTTCAAGGACTCGAATAGAAATTCAATATAGGATAAGTCACTTACAAGCTCAAAATCTCTTTTCAAGATATCACCCAATGTTTCATATTGCAGCTGTCTCTGCAGAATGGCTGTATTGAAAGCTGGGGTCTGGGGCCCCAATTGTAACTTCGGCCAACCTTCGGCATGAAGATTATTTCTAATCAAGGAAACAATACTAGTGGAAAAGTCTGTTGATGAAGGTGATGAAGAAGCAGGATTTAAATTTTTGTAATTTAATTTTGCTACGTGTCGAATAAAAGAAAGAGTCAAAGATCTAAGTTTATACTCAGATGAATGCAATCCAATAGAGCAAATCAACGAAATACATTCTGCTTTGGTGGTGGCGAAGTGACTTCTGTTTAATATGGACAGGATTTTTTCTTGCAAGATAGCCTTGACCGGCGGTCTTCCATTTGCTGTGTTGCCGATGTACAGCGTCTGAAGAAAGGTGATGAACTCTTCGTTTTCATAAGGCATGGGAAACCGTTTCATGAACTGAGCCGCATCATCAGATAAATTTGTGGAATCCGTAGAGACAACACACAAAAATTCCATCAGTTCAATCATCCTAGGTGACTGCTCAATAGTTTGGGTAGCCGCCATGCCACGGCAAACAAATTGAAAAATAGCCTTTTTGAACTTATTCAGCTGTTCTTTGTTGAAAGTAACGCCCGCATCATAAGTAAAGAATGCCACATCAGTTAGAGATAGGCCCGGACATGTGTAACCTCTCGACAGGGGCTGTTGAGAAACCTGGACTTGCTTTGAAGGTACCAGCAGAAAAAACCTGGTAAATTGGCGCATCAAAAACGAAAAACCGTCGTTGTCCAGTTGAAGGAACTGAACAAATTCTTCCTGCTCATGTGAAGACTCCTGGGGTGCAACCCATTCCAAAATAAGCTTCAAAAGGATGTGGAACATTCTGGCGGCTACTGTGCCTGTTAGACACGAGATGTTCGAAACGACTAACGGTAGCAACTGCTGTCTATCTTGCAAGGAAAGCCTATCTATGCCTTTAGACGCCAGTAGCAGACTGTAAAGGCGGACATTGGTCGAGTCTTGTTGAGCGGCTAAATTGGGTTCCTTTGCTTGGACAATAAGCGCCCTCACAGGAAGCTGAACCTGGGGCAGCGTATTTATCCTAGAAATGAGGTTTTTTAAGGCTGAAAATACTGCTGTTCTAACGGAGGCATGTGGAGAGGCGAGTTTTAGTAATAATGGAGGCAAAAAAGTCTGCAGATTAGTTTCGAACTTTTGAGGGGAATCTGCGATAGCCAGGCGCAATTCTGCCTTCTCCACGAGCTGTTTTTCTTTCGCTTCGTCAGAAGAAATGGACATAATGTTGTTCGTGGTGAAATAGAAACTTTTCTATAATTATTCTATTATCCAATCCTGCACAAAGACAAAGAGATCAGTTATCGAGAGCTTACCAGCTTCTTTATATCAGGAAGTACCTTTTTTTTGCCACCAAGAAAAGGCATATGGATATACCGGGTAACACATAAATACCAAAACTCTGGCGGCTAAACTGGTAAAACCTGATATATACAAAGATCAAATAAGTATAAAAGCTTTCAAAGATGCTTATGAAAAATCTCACGAGATTGGTAGTTACTGATCAGGCACAAACTCCGCAGCCAAAACAATATTTTGAAAATATGTGAGCATTCAGCAAGAGACCTTCAACTGCTCCGAATGTGCATTTCACAGCAATGCAACAAAAGTCAATGACACTTGCAAACCCAGTGTAAGACGCCTACTCTTGTTCAATCAGTTAGTTATCTTTGTTCAATAGTGTGGTTGGTAACCAAATTTTCTAGGCGTTGTTGAAAATAAAGAGAACGAAAAACAAAAAAAAAGAGATAAAAAGACAAGGAAAAAATAAACTAGACACAGTGAAAAGCCCAATTCCAGACAAGCAACCACACCACATGAGCTCACAACCGTCTTTCGTCACCATAAGGGGCAAGGCCATTTCTCTAGAAACACAAACGGAGTCACTTCTTTCCAAGTACTCCACATTCGCGCAGACAACTAGTTCAGAACAAACTGGCCAAGAAAAGAAGATAGACAAGCAGTTGGAGGGAATCTTAGGCCAGAGACAGGATGTAATCGATTCATTAACACAAATCTGCGATTCTAACCCGGCAATCTCCGCCTCAAAGCTTTCCCAACTGCAGCGCCACAAGGAGATCTTACAAGACCACTGGAAGAGCTTCCGCAATATCAGGTCCTCCATCCAGCAAGAGCGCAACAGACTAAACTTGTTATTCAGCGTGAAGAACGATATTGCTAATTCCACAACGGACGCGCCAGCTCCTATAGGGGATGCTGACGAGTACATTCAGAACGAAACAAGGCGAATCGATCAGTCCAACAACGTAGTCGACCGTCTCATCTCCCAAGCCTGGGAGACTCGGTCGCAGTTCCACTCGCAGAGCAACGTGCTGAACACGGCAAACAACAAGGTGTTGCAAACTTTACAAAGAATACCAGGTGTCAATCAGCTTATTATGAAGATTAACACGAGAAGGAAGAAAAACGCGTTTGTATTGGCCACGATAACCACCCTTTGTATACTGTTTTTGTTTTTCACATGGTAAATAACGACTTTTATTAAACAACGTATGTAAAAACATAACAAGAATCTACCCATACAGGCCATTTCGTAATTCTTCTCTTCTGATTGGAGTAAAACCATCAATTAAAGGGTGTGGAGTAGCATAGTGAGGGGCTGACTGCATTGACAAAAAAATTGAAAAAAAAAAAAGGAAAAGGAAAGGAAAAAAAGACAGCCAAGACTTTTAGAACGGATAAGGTGTAATAAAATGTGGGGGGATGCCTGTTCTCGAACCATATAAAATATACCATGTGGTTTGAGTTGTGGCCGGAACTATACAAATAGTTATATGTTTCCCTCTCTCTTCCGACTTGTAGTATTCTCCAAACGTTACATATTCCGATCAAGCCAGCGCCTTTACACTAGTTTAAAACAAGAACAGAGCCGTATGTCCAAAATAATGGAAGATTTACGAAGTGACTACGTCCCGCTTATCGCCAGTATTGATGTAGGAACGACCTCATCCAGATGCATTCTGTTCAACAGATGGGGCCAGGACGTTTCAAAACACCAAATTGAATATTCAACTTCAGCATCGAAGGGCAAGATTGGGGTGTCTGGCCTAAGGAGACCCTCTACAGCCCCAGCTCGTGAAACACCAAACGCCGGTGACATCAAAACCAGCGGAAAGCCCATCTTTTCTGCAGAAGGCTATGCCATTCAAGAAACCAAATTCCTAAAAATCGAGGAATTGGACTTGGACTTCCATAACGAACCCACGTTGAAGTTCCCCAAACCGGGTTGGGTTGAGTGCCATCCGCAGAAATTACTGGTGAACGTCGTCCAATGCCTTGCCTCAAGTTTGCTCTCTCTGCAGACTATCAACAGCGAACGTGTAGCAAACGGTCTCCCACCTTACAAGGTAACATGCATGGGTATAGCAAACATGAGAGAAACCACAATTCTGTGGTCCCGCCGCACAGGAAAACCAATTGTTAACTACGGTATTGTTTGGAACGACACCAGAACGATCAAAATCGTTAGAGACAAATGGCAAAACACTAGCGTCGATAGGCAACTGCAGCTTAGACAGAAGACTGGATTGCCATTGCTCTCCACGTATTTCTCCTGTTCCAAGCTGCGCTGGTTCCTCGACAATGAGCCTCTGTGTACCAAGGCGTATGAGGAGAACGACCTGATGTTCGGCACTGTGGACACATGGCTGATTTACCAATTAACTAAACAAAAGGCGTTCGTTTCTGACGTAACCAACGCTTCCAGAACTGGATTTATGAACCTCTCCACTTTAAAGTACGACAACGAGTTGCTGGAATTTTGGGGTATTGACAAGAACCTGATTCACATGCCTGAAATTGTGTCCTCATCTCAATACTACGGTGACTTTGGCATTCCTGATTGGATAATGGAAAAGCTACACGATTCGCCAAAAACAGTACTGCGAGATCTAGTCAAGAGAAACCTGCCCATACAGGGCTGTCTGGGCGACCAAAGCGCATCCATGGTGGGGCAACTCGCTTACAAACCCGGTGCTGCAAAATGTACTTATGGTACCGGTTGCTTTTTACTGTACAATACGGGGACCAAAAAATTGATCTCCCAACATGGCGCACTGACGACTCTAGCATTTTGGTTCCCACATTTGCAAGAGTACGGTGGCCAAAAACCAGAATTGAGCAAGCCACATTTTGCATTAGAGGGTTCCGTCGCTGTGGCTGGTGCTGTGGTCCAATGGCTACGTGATAATTTACGATTGATCGATAAATCAGAGGATGTCGGACCGATTGCATCTACGGTTCCTGATTCTGGTGGCGTAGTTTTCGTCCCCGCATTTAGTGGCCTATTCGCTCCCTATTGGGACCCAGATGCCAGAGCCACCATAATGGGGATGTCTCAATTCACTACTGCCTCCCACATCGCCAGAGCTGCCGTGGAAGGTGTTTGCTTTCAAGCCAGGGCTATCTTGAAGGCAATGAGTTCTGACGCGTTTGGTGAAGGTTCCAAAGACAGGGACTTTTTAGAGGAAATTTCCGATGTCACATATGAAAAGTCGCCCCTGTCGGTTCTGGCAGTGGATGGCGGGATGTCGAGGTCTAATGAAGTCATGCAAATTCAAGCCGATATCTTAGGTCCCTGTGTCAAAGTCAGAAGGTCTCCGACAGCGGAATGTACCGCATTGGGGGCAGCCATTGCAGCCAATATGGCTTTCAAGGATGTGAACGAGCGCCCATTATGGAAGGACCTACACGATGTTAAGAAATGGGTCTTTTACAATGGAATGGAGAAAAACGAACAAATATCACCAGAGGCTCATCCAAACCTTAAGATATTCAGAAGTGAATCCGACGATGCTGAAAGGAGAAAGCATTGGAAGTATTGGGAAGTTGCCGTGGAAAGATCCAAAGGTTGGCTGAAGGACATAGAAGGTGAACACGAACAGGTTCTAGAAAACTTCCAATAACAACATAAATAATTTCTATTAACAATGTAATTTCCATAATTTTATATTCCTCTCCACCTTCTATTGCATCATGTACAATTCAAATGACTGTAACACTAGTATTATGAAGAAAACACCCAAACATATCTAGGCCATCAGATTTTTTTTTTTTCATTTTTCATTTTTTTCTCATTTTCTTATTTATTTTTATTGAAAAATAATAACCGACGCAAACAAATTGGAAAAACCAACGCAAAAAAAAAAAGACGCTAAATTGTTTATAAAGGCGAGGAATTTGTATCTATCAATTACTATTCCAGTTGTCAGTTTACATTGCTTACCCTCTATTATCACATCAAAACAACTAATTCGAAATGGCCCCAGGTAAGAAAGTCGCTCCAGCTCCATTCGGTGCTAAGTCAACTAAGTCTAACAAGACTAGAAACCCATTGACTCACTCTACTCCAAAGAACTTCGGTATTGGTCAAGCTGTCCAACCAAAGAGAAACTTGTCCAGATACGTCAAATGGCCAGAATACGTCAGATTGCAAAGACAAAAGAAGATCTTGTCCATCAGATTGAAGGTTCCTCCAACCATTGCTCAATTCCAATACACTTTGGACAGAAACACCGCTGCCGAAACCTTCAAGTTGTTCAACAAGTACAGACCAGAAACTGCTGCTGAAAAGAAGGAAAGATTGACCAAAGAAGCTGCCGCTGTTGCTGAAGGTAAGTCCAAGCAAGATGCTTCTCCAAAGCCATACGCTGTCAAGTACGGTTTGAACCACGTTGTTGCCTTGATCGAAAACAAGAAGGCTAAGTTGGTTTTGATTGCTAACGATGTCGACCCAATTGAATTGGTTGTCTTTTTGCCAGCTTTGTGTAAGAAGATGGGTGTTCCATACGCCATTGTCAAGGGTAAGGCTAGATTGGGTACCTTGGTTAACCAAAAGACCTCTGCCGTTGCCGCTTTGACTGAAGTCAGAGCCGAAGACGAAGCTGCTTTGGCTAAGTTGGTTTCCACCATTGACGCTAACTTCGCTGACAAATACGATGAAGTCAAGAAGCACTGGGGTGGTGGTATCCTTGGTAACAAGGCTCAAGCCAAGATGGACAAGAGAGCTAAGACCTCCGACTCCGCTTAAATTGAAAATGAGAAATTTTGCATAAAAAATTTATTTTTTAATAATAATATTAATTTTCAAACGTTTTAATATAATAATGACCTTAAATAACCTTTTAAGGTGATTACTTTGTTGAAGCTTTGATACTTGGACCATGGGAAGTACCTCATTATAGGAAAATCATATCGACTTATTTTGAATATCACAATAATTTTGCATGCCTTAGTAGTTTTGGATTACCTAAGCTATGTTGATCGCATCCAAGATTATTAGGTCAGAAGGTCATTAACATCCAAAAGCGATATGATTGTGCCATTGAAGTGAGTGAAAGCCGTGGCTTCGAGACAAAGTTACAGAAGTAGTCACCGTTGTAAATAAGTATTGCCATATCGGATTGATGCTGGGAAGAAGTTCAAATTCATATTCTCACTTGCGCTACCCGTGCAGCTGGCAATCTTGAAGCCAGCGTCCAGTTAGTCTGATATGGCGTGTTTAACGATGTTTGAAACTCCACGATCATTGGTCGAGTCAAGAATAAATGTAATGTCATTTGAAATGTCGTCAGCAGACGTCCGTTACAGTTATGAAAGACTTCGAGGCCGCACACTAAGAGTCACCATGCTACTTCTGCAGGTGGCCGCGCTGTACACTTGCATTTTGTATGGGGAACTTTATATTTAAAATTAAGGCTAAGGCAATGTAGGCACTATGTAGGGATCTCAAATACATAAATTTCTCTGCAATTAAGTTATTAGATCTACAATTTACCAATTTTATCATCGAGCGGAAAATATTGAAAAGTATATACAATTTCTCCTAAAAAGGCCCTGCTCGTTTTGACCTGTACTAGTAACTATTTTGCAGCCAATTATGGTAGTGAAAATATGATAGTACACTATTTTTTGGGCCACTACTGCCGCTAAATATTTTAAAATTTGTATGAATTGCCTCTTTATTATCTTTAAATTCCCGTCCCAGGTGACGCGTCGCCAAAGGGAAGGGGCAAAACTAGTCGAAAAGCAGAATAAAATTTTTCTAATTTAGCCACCCTGAGTGTCACAGGTTGTGGCATAAAGGATACGCAATTGGACTCAAAATAATCATTCTGCAAATTTAAAGGAAGTTACTGAGTTATCACTACATCGAGAGAAGAAGTTTCCCCCAAAAGAAAGAAGAAAACCCTCAAACGAAGAAAAATATGTCTACTGAAATTGAAGAAGCTACTAATGCCGTAAACAACTTGAGCATCAACGACTCCGAACAGCAACCAAGGGCTCCTACTCATAAGACAGTAATTGACCCCGAGGACACAATCTTTATTGGTAATGTTGCTCACGAATGTACCGAAGACGACTTGAAGCAATTGTTTGTGGAGGAATTCGGGGATGAAGTCAGCGTAGAGATCCCAATTAAGGAACACACCGACGGTCACATTCCAGCTAGTAAACACGCTCTAGTCAAGTTCCCAACCAAGATTGATTTTGATAATATCAAGGAGAATTATGACACGAAAGTCGTTAAGGACAGAGAAATTCATATTAAGAGAGCTAGAACTCCAGGCCAAATGCAAAGAGGAGGTTTCAGAGGCAGAGGCGGTTTCAGAGGCAGAGGAGGTTTTAGAGGAGGTTTCAGAGGCGGCTACAGAGGAGGTTTCAGAGGCAGAGGGAACTTCAGAGGTAGAGGCGGCGCCAGAGGTGGTTTCAATGGACAAAAAAGGGAAAAGATTCCATTAGACCAAATGGAAAGATCAAAGGATACCTTATATATTAATAACGTCCCATTCAAAGCTACCAAAGAGGAGGTCGCTGAATTTTTCGGTACTGACGCCGACTCCATCTCTTTGCCAATGAGAAAAATGAGAGACCAACACACTGGTAGGATCTTCACATCCGATTCTGCTAATAGAGGTATGGCATTTGTCACTTTCAGTGGTGAAAACGTTGATATTGAAGCTAAAGCTGAAGAATTTAAAGGCAAGGTTTTCGGTGACAGGGAGTTAACTGTAGATGTTGCTGTTATTAGACCAGAAAATGATGAAGAAGAAATTGAGCAAGAAACTGGTTCTGAAGAAAAGCAAGAATAATTACTTCTTACCCACATCCCTATTTTTAACTTGAGTTTTTGCTAGAGTTTTGTATTTTTGTTCACCTTCCCTGCAAAAGAAATATGTATATTTATATATGCGTGTATACCTATATATGATATGTAAAAATGAGACGCCCCTGTTTTATTTTCAAACACTTCCCCGTATAGTTTTTTGCAATGACACTACTTTAACTTCTTCGACATGATTTGCTTTAGCACTACGAAGGATTGCATCATAACGTTTCGAAAGGGGTGCACTTTTAAAAACCAGTAAGTGAGTGCCTCGTGAACTGCTATTTTCGTATTTTGAAAAAAAAATAAAAAAAACTTCCTTATATATATATAAATATATATGTACTAAATGTCAAATCGCTAGCTCTCACCTATATCTTATTCATGCTGCAACCTCAATGGTTCACTACCTCGGAGAATGGGAACGGATCCCCTTATTATCCGAAATAATGGTTCATTTTGGGAAGTTGATGATTTTACTCGTTTAGGAAGAACTCAGCTATTGAGCTACTATTTACCATTGGCTATCATAGCCTCAATTGGCATCACCGCACTTTGTCGCAGTGGATTATCTCGTTATGTAAGATCTGCCGAGTGCGATTTAGTGAACGAATATCTATTTGGCGCACAAGAAGAGAGAAAAGAAGATAATAGTATAGAAAGACTTCTACGGAACTCAAATACCCAAGCCAATTACGTCAACGTCAAAAAGCAAGGAAGGATTTTGAAACTTAGACATTTTGATATAACAACTATAGATGTCAAGCAAATCGATGCTAAAAATCATGGTGGACTAACGTTTAGTAGACCGTCTACTAGTGACCACTTAAGAAAATCATCTGAAATTGTATTAATGTCTTTACAAATAATTGGCCTTTCCTTTTTAAGAGTAACAAAAATCAATATTGAATTAACGAACAGAGATGTTACAACTTTACTATTATTTTGGTTAATACTACTTTCCCTAAGTATCTTAAGAGTTTACAAGCGTTCAACGAATCTTTGGGCCATCTGTTTTACTGCCCATACAACTATTTGGATTTCAACCTGGATTCCAATTCGTTCGGTCTATATTGGTAATATCGATGATGTACCCTCACAGATATTTTACATCTTTGAATTCGTAATTACTTCAACCTTACAGCTAATAAAGCTCACTTCACCGATTAAAGACAACTCATCCATCATCTACGTTAGAGACGACCATACGTCTCCTTCGAGGGAACACATATCCTCAATTTTAAGTTGCATTACTTGGAGCTGGATTACCAATTTTATATGGGAGGCCCAAAAGAACACTATTAAGTTAAAGGATATTTGGGGCTTATCAATGGAAGACTATAGCATTTTCATTCTAAAAGGGTTTACCAGGAGAAACAAGCACATTAATAATTTGACGCTAGCACTGTTTGAATCTTTCAAAACATATTTACTCATAGGAATGTTATGGGTTCTGGTGAACAGTATTGTAAACCTTCTTCCCACAATTTTAATGAAAAGATTTTTAGAAATTGTGGATAACCCAAACCGTTCCTCATCATGCATGAATTTGGCGTGGCTTTATATTATTGGTATGTTCATTTGTAGATTGACATTAGCAATTTGTAATTCCCAAGGTCAATTTGTTTCTGATAAGATTTGTTTAAGAATAAGAGCCATACTCATAGGAGAAATTTATGCAAAAGGCTTACGTAGGAGGCTGTTTACATCTCCAAAAACCAGCTCTGATTCAGATAGTATCTCCGCAAACCTTGGTACCATAATTAATCTCATTTCTATTGACTCATTTAAGGTATCGGAACTAGCAAACTACCTTTATGTGACAGTTCAGGCAGTAATTATGATAATAGTTGTTGTAGGACTACTTTTCAACTTTTTAGGTGTTTCAGCTTTTGCAGGAATTTCAATTATCTTAGTGATGTTCCCATTGAATTTCTTGTTAGCGAATTTGTTAGGTAAGTTTCAAAAGCAAACACTGAAATGTACTGACCAAAGAATCTCAAAATTGAACGAGTGCTTACAGAACATAAGAATTGTCAAATATTTTGCTTGGGAAAGGAATATTATAAATGAAATCAAATCAATAAGGCAAAAGGAATTAAGATCCTTATTAAAAAAATCTTTGGTGTGGTCCGTAACTTCTTTTCTTTGGTTCGTGACACCGACCTTGGTGACAGGTGTCACTTTCGCCATCTATACATTTGTTCAACATGAAGATTTGAATGCCCCGCTTGCTTTCACTACTTTGTCACTCTTCACTTTGTTAAAGACACCCCTGGATCAATTATCAAATATGCTAAGTTTCATAAATCAATCAAAAGTCTCTCTAAAAAGAATAAGCGATTTTTTAAGGATGGACGATACAGAAAAATATAATCAACTAACCATATCTCCAGACAAAAATAAAATTGAATTTAAAAATGCGACTTTAACCTGGAATGAAAATGACAGCGATATGAATGCATTCAAATTATGTGGTTTGAATATTAAATTTCAAATTGGTAAGTTAAATTTGGTTTTGGGTTCTACAGGATCTGGTAAAAGTGCATTGCTGCTGGGTTTACTGGGTGAACTAAATCTAATTAGTGGCTCTATCATTGTTCCGAGCTTAGAACCAAGGCATGATTTAATTCCCGACTGCGAAGGTTTAACCAATTCCTTCGCATATTGTTCACAAAGTGCGTGGCTATTAAATGACACGGTAAAAAACAATATTATCTTTGATAACTTCTATAACGAGGATAGGTACAACAAAGTAATTGATGCATGTGGGCTGAAAAGAGACCTGGAGATTTTACCAGCAGGTGACCTAACAGAAATTGGTGAAAAGGGTATAACTTTATCAGGAGGGCAGAAACAGAGAATTTCCTTGGCGAGAGCTGTTTATTCGAGTGCTAAGCATGTCTTACTAGATGATTGTTTGAGCGCTGTCGATTCACATACTGCTGTATGGATCTATGAAAATTGCATCACAGGTCCACTAATGAAAAATAGAACCTGCATTTTAGTTACGCACAATGTTTCATTAACACTTAGAAATGCCCATTTCGCGATTGTGTTGGAAAATGGCAAAGTGAAGAATCAAGGAACTATTACAGAATTACAAAGCAAAGGGCTTTTTAAAGAAAAATATGTTCAACTTTCTTCTCGAGATAGCATTAATGAAAAGAACGCTAATAGATTAAAAGCTCCCAGAAAAAATGACTCTCAGAAAATCGAACCTGTCACCGAGAACATAAATTTTGATGCAAATTTTGTCAATGATGGCCAGCTAATAGAAGAGGAAGAAAAATCAAACGGTGCCATAAGCCTCGATGTTTATAAATGGTACCTGAAATTTTTTGGAGGCTTCAAAGCTTTAACAGTCCTGTTCGCTCTTTATATCACAGCTCAAATTTTGTTCATCAGTCAGTCTTGGTGGATACGACATTGGGTCAACGATACCAATGTACGAATAAATGCTCCTGGTTTTGCGATGGACACGCTGCCATTAAAAGGGATGACCGACTCTTCGAAAAATAAACATAATGCATTTTATTACTTAACCGTATATTTTCTTATTGGTATCATTCAGGCAATGCTAGGTGGTTTTAAAACAATGATGACGTTTTTATCCGGTATGCGAGCCTCCAGAAAGATCTTTAATAATCTGCTAGATCTAGTTCTACATGCCCAAATACGATTTTTCGACGTGACGCCGGTTGGTAGAATCATGAATCGCTTTTCAAAGGACATCGAAGGTGTTGATCAAGAATTGATTCCATACTTAGAAGTAACTATATTTTGCCTAATTCAATGCGCATCAATTATATTTCTCATTACCGTAATAACTCCTCGCTTTTTGACAGTCGCCGTTATCGTTTTTGTTTTATATTTCTTTGTGGGGAAATGGTACTTAACGGCAAGTAGAGAATTGAAAAGGTTAGATTCAATAACCAAATCACCCATTTTTCAACATTTCTCAGAGACCTTGGTAGGCGTTTGCACAATTCGTGCATTTGGCGACGAGAGGAGATTCATTTTAGAAAATATGAACAAAATTGACCAAAATAACAGAGCATTCTTTTATTTATCAGTTACTGTCAAATGGTTTTCTTTTAGAGTCGACATGATTGGCGCATTCATTGTTTTAGCATCAGGTTCTTTTATTCTGCTCAATATTGCAAATATTGACTCGGGTCTTGCCGGCATTTCTTTGACATATGCCATTTTGTTTACAGATGGTGCTTTATGGTTAGTTAGACTGTACTCAACATTTGAAATGAACATGAACTCTGTTGAAAGACTAAAAGAATATTCTAGCATTGAACAAGAGAACTATCTTGGCCATGATGAAGGCCGCATTCTACTTCTAAACGAACCATCGTGGCCAAAAGATGGAGAAATTGAAATTGAAAACTTATCTTTACGTTACGCACCAAATTTGCCTCCTGTCATAAGAAATGTTAGTTTCAAAGTGGATCCTCAAAGTAAGATTGGGATTGTCGGAAGAACTGGCGCAGGCAAATCTACCATAATAACGGCATTATTCAGATTACTAGAACCAATAACCGGATGTATCAAAATAGATGGGCAGGATATAAGTAAAATTGATCTCGTTACATTACGTCGTTCCATTACTATCATCCCTCAGGACCCTATTCTATTTGCAGGTACAATCAAAAGTAATGTTGATCCATATGATGAATATGATGAAAAAAAAATATTCAAAGCACTTTCACAAGTAAATCTAATTTCTTCACATGAATTTGAAGAAGTGCTTAACTCGGAGGAACGCTTTAACAGCACTCATAATAAATTTTTAAATCTTCACACAGAAATAGCTGAGGGCGGCTTAAATCTGTCCCAAGGTGAAAGGCAATTGCTTTTTATTGCACGATCATTGTTACGCGAGCCAAAGATAATACTTTTGGACGAGGCTACTTCCTCTATTGATTACGATTCTGACCATTTAATTCAGGGTATTATAAGAAGTGAGTTTAATAAAAGCACAATTCTTACTATTGCACATCGTTTGAGATCTGTTATCGATTACGACAGGATAATTGTGATGGATGCCGGTGAGGTAAAAGAATATGATCGCCCTAGTGAACTGTTGAAAAATGAACGCGGTATATTTTATAGTATGTGTCGTGACAGTGGGGACCTAGAGCTTTTGAAGCAAATAGCCAAGCAATCAAGTAAGAGGATGAAATAATCGAATGTTTCTTTCTTTTATTCAAAGATGAGGATGAATATTATTTATTAAAAATGCAATAGTAGTCTATAAAATATTTATGTAGAAAAGGAAAAACTAACACAGACATGGCTTTTTCACCCATTCTGTGACAATGAGCCCATCATGCAAATAAGTGATTTTGGGTAAAAGTTTATAATGGAAGAATTTAGGTAGTAAAACGAATTTAACTAACCAGAAAAAGAAGCATGCAACTATTACCAGTAATGACATGATTTGGTAGGGCGGCAGGAACCCAACTCTGTTTAGGCTAGGGTCGGCAAAGAATGGTGCCATCAACATGTATAATGATAATGTAATAATGGCTAATACTCCAAAAGTAGATGCACGAATCTCTGGGACTTCGTTCTTGTGTTTGAACCTCCAAATAAAGAGCCCAATAGCGACCAATAATAAGAAAAACTGATTACCATAACCATCCATCGATACCAGATAATTGAAGGATTCGCCCTCTTTGGGTAAAATCAATATCCAAGCAATGGTTATAAAGCCACATAAAGAAATAGATGGTAGAGGTGCATCAAATGGCCAATTTTTGGACATATGAATACTGAATGGTAAATAACCTTCTTTGAATATTTCCTGGTTAACTCTTGATATACTGTAAATGACAACCAGAATATTAGATGCTGCAGAAATGGCGATAGAAAAAGCAATGAATTTGCCACCAACTCTGGGTCCGAAAAGTTTGGTAAACAACACGGAACCAACCAGGGGGCCTGCACTAACAATTTCCTCATATGTCAAAACTTTCAAGTATGCCACATTCATCATTGTGTAGCAGACAAAACAAATTATCAACGATAAGGGACCTGACACCTTCAACGTCTTAACGGGATTCTTAATTTCTGATGTAACTGTGTGAACTGTATCCCATCCAGAAAAACAAAAGAATGAGCTGATAAAGGCAGTAGCAATAGAGGACACCGACAGGAGAGAATCTTTCTCAACTTGGGTTACTGGGAGGTCCCAGGCAACTTGACCGGTGCTTTTATAAAAGAAAAGCGTGTATAGTCCGGCAAAGCACATCAAGACAATCATGATCAACTTCAAACCACCAAGTGCGTTCTGTATAAACACTCCGTGCCTTACAGAGACACCGTGAATGAGAACGGCAAATATTATAAATGATATGCTGACGTACTTGGACCACGAATCATCCGTGACTCCAAATGCGCTCAACACGTATTTACCGAAGACGATAGATCCCGTCAATGCATAGCCAGTTAAAACACTGTAACACGAAAACACCACACTAATTAATAGTCTGGGTCTTTCAAAACTCCGTTCGAGGAAGTTTTTACGTCCACCTGATTTCGGTATCCAGGAACCAAATTCTAGAAAAAGATACAATCCTGCAAAAGCGATCGCAGCGCTAAAAACCCAGATCGCAAAATATATCAGCTTATTACCACCTGTATTCAGTAAAATCACACTGGGTACTGCAAATATACCTGACCCCATTATCCTCGAAACAAATAACACAACCGTGGAGAACACACCTAAATGTCTTCCCTGTGGAACTTCCATGAATCTTGCCGTCTCTGCCTTTATCGCCTGCGCTTCCACAGTATCCATCGAACTGAATGATCCAGTATTTGTGGAACCATATTTTGTGGTAATATCACCAACTTCCACATCTATGAAAACATCTTGAGAGGGATTTGCTTTCCCACTATTAAAAAGCAGCGGTTCCATTTTTACTTATTTTGAGCACTGTACGTCTACGTTGCCCTCAGCAACTTAGACTACAAACAGAGTATACAGATCATCGATAAGCATCCAGGTCTTTATATGTGTATTGTTTTTGCCCCTTGACTCAGGCAGGCCTCTAATCTATATGATTGATTTGTCATATATATGCAGCGACGCCACAGTTTTTTCCGGCAAGAGTCGCGTGATCTTTTTTTTTTTAATCCAATCTGTGAACATACTAGAGGAAACTTCTACCTTTTCTACCTGAATTACATTATCAACACTTTTGCACCAAAAAATTGTGGTACTAGGAGATGCAAACCTTTTGGTCTCCACATCAATTGCAGGAAAAAGATTGACTGTTTGCATGTGCAATTATCTTATATATTATGTAAAAATAAAAGTAGGAAACGCCACATGGATGCGCATGCCATAACCCTTGCATGGTTAGCACACGCCCTCACGTGAGTGAATTTGCCAAAATGATAGTCAAATGTGTTGATAGTTCGATAAGAGGTGAAGTTGGGGAACTAAAGGTGGAATAGAAAATGATAAAACAAAGGAAAGAGTGAAGATTGCCGCCGAGTAGAATCCAAGATTGGTGTGTATGGGTGTATTTAGTGAAAGTTCAATTGCATTGAAGATGACAAATTATGCTTAAGTGAATGGACAATGAAGGCTTCTCTTGAAGGAGTAAGGCTGCGCTGAAGGAAAGGTTTGAGACAGAGTGACCAAAATGGTGAATTGGCAAACATTGTTCATGGTCTCATTGAGGAGACAGGGCAGTTCCTCTCGTTACAGGTATAAGTTCAATATGGAGAATATCACACATCAGGTGTTCCCTCGCTGTAAGCAAGCGTTTAAGAAGACAAACTTATCTTATGAATATTGTGATCTTGAAGGAGTACTGTATAATATTTCACTCACGGACTTGCAAAAACTGCTATTACGTGATATAAACGCCCCTCGCGAACACGCATTCAAGATTGTTAGAACAGATCTAACTCAAAAATCCTCGAAGAAGAGGATCCAACACTGGGAACGGATTGCGCCTATGTTTGACCACCCCTTAAGTCTCTACGAGAAGTTGTTCAGCGAAATGGATGAGGACTTCAAGCCATCTTTCGAGTGGCAACAATTAATAAGGGTACGATGCAAAGATGATAAGTTGAAACTGCAGCGTGTAATTTGGCCTAAGTCGATATTTTCAAACTTTTGTCGGGGAATCGGGGTTAAGAAGAGCACTTACGATAGACTCTTGGAACAAAATAATGGTGAGGTACCCATGTTTGTAAACCCAGCTAATGCAAAGCCCTTGCCTCTTTTCCAGGTTTCCGATGAGGCGATGATTGGGGAATTCGATGGAATTGGTATTTTCCCTTACTTTGTAGATAAACATAGAGAATTTTTCGTTACTGAGGTAGACAAATTGAAGACCAAGATAGCTTCGCCACTTTGCACCTTGAATGAACGAAAGCGCATTGAGAAGGCTAACGCTGGTCGGATACTGGCGAACGAAGAGGGTAAACCATTCTATCTGGATGCAAACAGTGCCACAACTCGAATCGCTGATGGTAATGTCGTCACTTTGAAGCAACTTTTAGAAAGATCGGTTAGCCATAAGACATTGTGGAGCAAACAATCAAACAAAGACAGAACGTGCCCTGGAGACATTTTAAGAGCTACAATATTATCAAACGACTTCTCCATCCGGCAATTGAGGGCTGAATTTTGCAAAAATTTCATTCTCTACAATATATTCACCATTTTACAACGTAACAAGAAAAGCATCCGTTCCTTCTCTGGTAACGATAATGCGCCTTCCTTTCAATTTAGTTGGAATGTTTGGGACTCATATATATGGAAGCAATATCAAGAGACCGAGTCCATGAAAATACCCACGGACCAAGCTTCTCTGATCAACTACAAGACAAAATACGACTCTTTTCTTCATGACCTACAAACATATTCCGCACTGGTAATTTCAGAAATGAAATGGAACCAATTCTCTATTTTCCAAAATGATGAAACGACTTTATCAAGATTTGAACACATCACATTAATTTTGCAAACCGTGCTGACAAAATCGAAAATGATTAGAATTTTCCAGCCAAACTTGTACAAGTTTATGCAAGATGATTTAAGACCAACTTTAATGGAGTTGGTGGGTTTCACTGAGTCAATAAATGCAACAATAGAACCTGGTTTTGCGAATGAACAATCGCTACAATCTGCAAACGGATTAAAGAAATTGGCCAACCAACTTTTATACTTCGAACAGGAAATATATGGCGAAAAGTTCCGCGTAAATAGGCCCATCCAGCTTCGTCCAATAACATTATCAGCAAACTACAAAATTGTTATTCTGGATAAGAAGAACGCCATACCCGAAATATTTCAAACCCTACTGAAATTCATGACACAAATAACGACATATTTTGTTAAAGATTTGTCGGAGGTAGAACTTCATGGGCACATGCATTGTATTGATAAAAAAATGCTGGACAAGTCGAAATTCATGTATTTATACGAAGAGAAAAGCAACGAGGAAGTGAAAGCAGCTTCTCCTCAAAAGGAGAAGATAGTAGATAATATCATTGGCCTATTATCAAATGATGAAGAACATTAACATGAATTGGAAAAAGAAAAAATTGCATGTAAATATATACATACGTAGAATTTTATACTTAGGCTACAGATCAAAGCTAAATCTGTAAGTCGTATGCCTTCTTCATTAGAAATATAGGCTCTTTATTTGATTTCCTGATCCAAACCAATCTATCAATCGCAGTATCTGCCACAATGAACTGTCTTATGCCCCAATCACCGACACTATAAATTTCTGGAATTCTCTCCGATAAATTAGGGAAGTATTTTTTATAGAACGGCAAAAACTCCATAACATCTTCTTTTTCAATGACAATTGAATCACTAACTTCTTTGAAGGTTTGTTTAATGAAACCTCCCTGATTATTACTTTTATCGTTGATTAATTTGACTATCCAGAGCAACAATGCGTCATTAAGACAGTCTTTTGTGATCAAATCTTCGTAATTTATAGCACCAAATACCAGTAAGAGAGAATTGGCAAATATTTTGTCGTTTTTAAAAATTGTCTTGAATGACAGAGAAAACTCCTTATTATTGCTATATATTTTTTTTTGTAAAACGGACAATTTCTCAGTAGTGGCGTTCAGAATTTTTTTGTTATCTTGATAGTATAGTTTGATTAGTTTAATAACATGAGGGCGTAATTTTTGAGTCGAAGAAGTTTTAATTTTAAAATTCTTATAAAACAGCAATCTCTGGGATACTACAGATGTTAATTGATCAATACCTTCCAATACGCTCCTTACGGTTGGAGTTTCTTCAGACTTTAATTTACTTAGGTAGGCAAATAACGCTAGTAGAACCGGTGGTAACGGTTCAGAAATTTTTAAACTAAATTGTAAAATGGTAGTTTCTCCATCGTCAGTAACAAAATTACCTGATTTGTTAAAATCCACGGGCAAACCGCTAACTAAGGTGGATGGTAGCTTTAAAGTCAACCTAGAGAAGTCAAACTTATTCGAGGAATCCCAAAACCCGTAGTTTAACAAACATTTTTCATTAGAAATATTACCATAATTATTAAACAATTCATCCTGTGCACTAAATGTGGTAGTCTGCGACATGAAACAAAGTTCATTTTGTTCATTCATCTCCCATCTTACTGGTACATCGTTTTTATGGTTTAATAAATCTACTATTGGATACAAAAATCCTTCGTTCAGATTGGTGCGGTCTGTACCGGCCCTGCCTAAAATGACACGAGGAAATGCCCTAGAATTAAAGATGCAGTACGACCAAAGATACGCCACGAACGAGTTCCATTCCGAATCTTCTAGTTTACATCCATTGATGTGTGCGCAGAACTGTTCCAACGGCACTACGGCAGAGTCTTTATTCTCCTGGAATAAAGACAAGAACTGCTTATCTTGAGAAGAGTGTTCAATAGATAAAGCTTGGAACAGCATCCTCCACTCCTTTACTAGTTTGTTCAGCGTATCTCTCATAGTTAAGTACACGTCTGTACCATGCAAATTCATGACTTCATCAGTAGACCAAAAATATGGTTGTGGAAGGTGCAAGGGTAGCACATCTAAATATGGTTTGTAAAAGGATTTCAGGTGAACTGCATCGGTGCCAAATTTCAACTTTGACAAGTACAACTGTGTCACGGAATTCAAAAGACTCCTTTCATTAGCAGCCTGGGAAAATTCTGATAAAGCTTGCTGGGAAGTGATCAGCAGAGTTTCGGGTACCCTAATCAAAGCTTGGTCGGGTTTGGGAGATAATTTTTCGTTTACAAATGCACTAACACCAGCATCCTCTGTAATCCTAAAAGAGATTTTCGGATCGATGAAGGCTCCATTATTTTGAGCCCATTGTAAGCAGTTATCTAGCTCAGTTTGGGTGATCATGCAGAAGTTCGTTAATTAAATGACGAGGTAGCTTCACCAAGCTTGATTCCTTAGTCTTTTTTACTTCCATCATTTCTTCTTTGTTGGAATGGTCAAGTTCAAGTTGAAAAATTTTCTTTTTCATAGTCAACTCATCGCAGGCACATTCGCCTTGAACGAACAACGAGCAGGACTCCAATAGAATAATAGTAATAGATTACAGGCCTATACAATCAAGACAACTATCAAGGTGGGGAGGGTTTCCACCTGTAACTTCCGCTGACTAATGATACATATTATCTGATCGGAAGCCAATGAAAGATCCCCTAAATATCACGCATGTAAGCGACCGCGATGAAGCGTACTGGCAGCTCTATCACGAAGCGATGGAAAAATACACCTGCGAATGAAAATCCATCAACAGAAATGAGAAGACAATCGTATATTATCATTAACGTTCATCTTTAGGACTTGTTCTCTTACGAAATTTGTGTGCCTGTATTTGTTAGAAAGCCACATATGTCTTGGCCTTTTTCACTTCTTTCCTGTTTGGGATTGCAAATTTATCAAAATGCACCCATAAAAGCAGGTGTGATATAACAAGCACATATCGTTAGGAAAATAGTGTCAAAGAGAAAAAAAGGCCAAGCAAATCGGAGTACAGTTTACATGAAGTAATGCAAGATGCATAGAACTGAAGATTTCAGGAATAATTGTATATAGGGGAGGAAACATTCGATAGCTCTCTTTTTGCTTTCGTTCACTATATCTCTTGTTTTCTTTCTTAAAAATATATGGACAGTAGTTCAAGCCACTGCATAGCAACGTACTAATGGAGTCTGTTCACTCTCGCAATCCTGTTAAGGAGGAAAAGAAACATGTCTTCATGGGAATGGAACACGAGTTGAATCCTGAGACTCATAACGATTCCAACTCCGACTCATATGGTCTCCCTCAGTTATCTGAAAAATACAATGCCTTGAGACAGAACAGGAGCCTAATTATCCAGCAGACTGAAATCATTGGCTCTGCTTACAATAAATGGTACTTACAAGCGATTTTACTTTTGAGTGCTTTCATATGTGGCTACGGTTATGGACTGGACGGTAACATCCGTTATATTTACACTGGTTACGCCACATCATCCTATAGTGAGCATTCTCTGCTGTCTACAATCAACGTCATTAATGCTGTGGTCAGTGCCGCTTCGCAAATCATATACGCTAGGTTGTCTGATGTGTTTGGTAGACTATACCTTTTCATTAGTGCTGTCATCCTATATGTTGTGGGTACAATTATTCAATCACAAGCTTATGATGTTCAAAGATACGCTGCAGGTGCCATTTTCTACAATGCTGGCTATGTGGGTGTAATCCTTATTCTTTTGATTATCCTATCCGATTTTTCATCTTTAAAGTGGAGACTGCTGTATCAATTTGTCCCGACTTGGCCTTTTATCATCAACACATGGATTGCTGGTAATATCACTTCCAGAGCCAATCCTGTTGTAAACTGGTCTTGGGATGTAGGTATGTGGGCTTTCATCTTTCCCCTATCATGTGTTCCAATCGTTTTGTGTATGTTGCACATGCAATGGAGGGCCAGAAAGACTCCTGAATGGCACGCTTTGAAGGGCCAGAAGTCCTATTATCAAGAACATGGTTTTATTAAGATCTTAAAGCAATTGTTTTGGATGTTAGATGTCGTTGGTGTCCTTTTGATGGGTTGTTCCCTAGGTTGTATCTTGGTCCCACTGACCTTGGCTGGTGGGGTCAAAACTACCTGGAATGATTCAAGATTGATCGGCCCCTTTGTTCTTGGCTTTGTTTTGATCCCTATCTTATGGATTTGGGAATATCGATTCGCTAGAGATCCAATTCTTCCATATAAGCTGGTCAAAGATAGGGCTGTATGGTCTTCTATGGGTATTTCTTTCCTGATTGATTTTATTTACTATATGGCCGCTGATTATTTGTACACGGTTATGATTGTTGCTGTCAATGAATCCGTTAAATCTGCAACCAGAATTGCCACATTATCTTCATTTGTCTCTACTGTGGCCTCTCCATTTTTCGCTTTACTTGTAACAAGATGTACGAGATTGAAACCATTCATAATGTTTGGATGCGCGCTATGGATGGTGGCTATGGGTTTATTGTACCACTTTAGAGGTGGAAGTCAGTCCCATTCAGGTATTATTGGTGCATTATGTGTCTGGGGTGTGGGCACTACTTTGTTCACTTACCCAGTTACCGTCTCTGTACAATCTGCCGTCTCTCATGAAAACATGGCGACAGTTACAGCTTTAAACTATACCCTCTATAGAATTGGTTCTGCTGTCGGTTCCGCAGTTTCCGGTGCCATTTGGACTCAGACTTTGTACAAACAAATTTTGAAGAGAATGGGTGATGTTGCTCTAGCCACAACTGCCTACGAATCTCCATATACTTTCATTGAAACCTATACTTGGGGTACCCCACAAAGGAATGCCTTAATGAACGCTTACAAATACGTTCAAAGATTGGAAACTATCGTGGCTTTAGTATTTTGTGTTCCATTAATTGCATTCTCCTTATGTCTAAGGGATCCTAAATTGACTGATACTGTTGCTGTGGAATACATCGAGGATGGTGAATATGTCGACACGAAAGACAATGATCCAATTTTGGATTGGTTTGAAAAACTTCCATCAAAATTCACTTCTAAACGGGAATAAGTTGATGTTACGTTGCATGATTGCTTGATATCACTTTCCATGACTATATTGTCCAAAATATACGGTGTCACCTTCTACTTTTTCCTCTCTACAAGACTCTACCATTCTAATGATCATAACCAAGAAAAGAAAAGATCAGAAATGTCTAGTTCTTTGCATATTCCTTTTATCATAACAGTATATGCATATCTACATGTATAGTGCGGCACTACTTAATATTACGTAACAGAGTAATATCTTTACTTCTTTTGTTCTGCCTGTTTATAACATCGATTGGCCAGTTGTCTCAGCACTTGCTTCATAACAAGTGAAAAATTAGAGGCGTTGAATAATTATGTACCTTGACTTTGAAGTCGGTTATCATAAGTGCTTCGAGAAGAGATATAAAGACAAGATAAAGTGTTATGTCAACTATGGTGAAAAGGAAGGGAAGACAGGCGGTCGCTGAATCTTAAATCCACTCGCCTTTTTTCTTTGTTTTTCCTTGGCAAGCCTATCCTTCCAGTCGGCTAAGCCCCATTCCATTCAGCTTGTAAAGAGATAGTATGATTTACTTGTAGTCTGGGATGACAAGAGTAGAATACTCGCAGTGATCACGGTTTGCTGCGTGTGTTCACTAATTATGATGTAATCACCGAGCAAACGCATCAATGCTTTCGAAAAAGAAAAAAAGTAGCTAAATGTAGACAAGGTTGAACCATAAACGGTATTCACATTGGCTGACGTCGCGCTTTCCTTATTTGTAAAACAGAGAAAAGGGCTGATAATACGCTAAACGAAGGCAAGAAAATATCCTGTAATAGAAGTAATTTACATCGTTTAACATGAATGGCGAGGCGTAACCATCACGTCACTGGCACCTTTTCCATAAGCCCATAATGTTTATTTGTGCCTTTAGAAACTTTCCCCTTGAGTCCAACGTTATAACGTGCCCTCGTAAAAAGAAAATCTTGTAAATAACTCTTTTACAACATACTAGGGCTACTGCCAATAATAATAATATCCAGGTGTTTGTCACCCCAAGGCAACTATAAAATTTTTTTCTTGTGGCCTTTACTTTTTTTCAATATCGAGGAAATCGCAGCAGGTTTCCAAATGCAGGCAAAAACTTAATAACTTCGTCTTCCAAAAACAGAGAGCGAGAATTAGAAATAACCCTTTTCTTTCTATATTTGGAAAATACTCTGGTATTCTCCGGTTTATCTACTGTAAAAAAGGGGGTCCGGTATCTTGATATCTCGTTTATTTGCCATATGAGGATAATGTTCTGAATGTGGTTCTCATATTGCAGAAACGATAGACCGCATTAGGATGTAATAATGCATCAATTTCCTTTTCATCGATCGATCTTTGTGTTAAGAACGACATTAATAAATTATTTCCCATTTTGGAAGGAAGAGGGTAGTGAAACAGTAAAATATTCTGCGGCAGTTTCTCTAGAATGGAAGAAACCTCAAACATTGTAACTATAATTTTTTGCTTGGCTAAGAACATTGCGTAGGAAGCGATGAACAGCGGAGTTTTTATTTTATGCCCGCAAAAAAAAAAAATGTTTCGAAAAACTTTTCCAGCCAACATAGATTATTCTGCACAAGCAACTAGTAAAATGAATAGAGAGATGCAAAAATGGCAATAAAATATGCCTTAGAAAACGCAGTATTGTTGTTGACTTGGCTATGCTATACAAATGCATTCTACTGCGACCCTCTACTTGTAGAAATAAATAATTTTCTCTATATTGCCTGAACTTACTATTTTTGCCTTTCTTTGATCATATTTTTTCCTTGTTTGTATGAAGTGCATATTTACGGAGAGAAATAAAAATAAAAATAACTATGATTTCTCATTTCCTATGTGCCTAGCTGCATCTTTCGTACAAGATTGCAGAGAGCTTGATACTTAGAAAACTGCGCGCATTCAAAAAGATCAGTAGCGTAAAAATGAATATTTTCACCTCATTCTTAAGTTGGCCCTAAAAAGTTAATATATGGCATTCTTGTAAAAATTACGTCATCATTTATATGAGCATTCTGCCAAGGAAACATGTGATTTGTTTCTGTTCACTGCTTGATTGCACTACGCCAAGAATTTATTAAGTGGTTGGCCTCTATAGGGTGCCTGAAGCCTAAAGTAAGCCTTTTCATATGTTGTAGCAAGTTATCTTAATCTTTCACTTGCCTGTCTTCGTAATCTCTTCATCTACCGCTTTTACAGATTCGGACATTGGCTAGATTGTCCATTGTAAGGGATTGAAAAACATGAAAATTATTACCATGTCTTCTAGTTTTACAGTTCCCGCAGTATAGTTCGTGCTGAAATCGGATATGTGCGTATATAGATGCGCTATTTGCGTAGAGTTAAATTGAACGGGCAAAAAAATAATTATGCGCTACTGATGTGTGTGATCTGCACTGTGGCCTACCAATGTATCACATATGCACAAAATATGGTGCCATTAAAAGGGACTGGTATGCTATGTAATAAATTCTTCCTATTCATTAAACTCAGATCGAAATGTAATATGCCTTGGACTAAACGGGTGCAATTGTAGAAAAAAAAACATAAAACATCCGAATTAAAAGGTTAAAATCGGCGCAATTCAGTAAGAAAAGGGACTTTTGGAGTACTTCCATTTTACACGAGCAGTTACTAAACAGTTTTTTATTTTGAGCACCACTAGCACTTAACCTTAAAACATAATTAGAATTTTCTATAATTTTCTACAGACACTAAAGCCAACGCAGAAAGCTTGTACAATATGTGTGTTATAAACGTAAGCACCTTTCTTGATGCCATATAGTCTTGTGGCCAGACCAGAAAAGGCTGCGAAGTGAAACGTCAAACTAATTATCAGGTAGTATCATAAGTCTATTACGCACTGCTGTTTATTATTATTTAGGTTAGCGCTATTAAAAACATGTCTGGCTGGCAGAATTATTTTTCAAACCAAAGGCAAACTTCAGTAGTTAAATCAATTGCTTACCAGCACAGGCAATGTCGGCTTTTCTGATATACGGCAACAATTCAGCAATTGGTAGGTCAGGATGGGAAGACTTTCTTGAGGGTAGATAACGGAGGAAATTACGTTCGAAAAAGCGCTCACAATCTGCTCCATCTAAGAAAAACACGTCTGAGCCGGAAACTTTCTGCTCAAATAAGTATACATTCATCTTCTTTGCGATTTGGTCCCAACAATTCACATCCGATTTCTGATGTTCACTGATTATAGTTGACAAAAATTGCATTCTATGTTCCACTTTCATTGAACAAGATCTATTCATTTCAAAGGAGAACCATTCCTGGGAGCAAACAAGTACGACAAAAAGGGCAAGAGTAAAAAAAAAGCCGAGATTTCTTGGAGAACGGATACTCATGACGAAGAATATAACAGTTGCTACTTGAGAAAAACGCTGTTTCATGACTTTCTTGAAAATATGAAATAATTTGAAACGACATGATTGACCAGGAAGTTTGATATTTCCAACCGAAATATTGCTTAACAATTGCTGAGAAGTATTTAAATTCCACTTTCTATCCACTTCTGCAAAATATACTTTAAGGGCTTCTTCAATATAAGGGTGTTTCCTAAAATATTCTATTTTATAGTCGCCGTCAATTCTTGAGGAAATCCATAGAAGGGTTCTCCTAAATGCTACATGGCAGCTAGAACCATCAAAAAAAAAGTATTCTGTGTTCCAAAGTTTATTTTCGTACATATAAGAGTTAAAATCCGCTGCAACACGGTCCCAGCTTTCCATATCTGTGCTTGGCGCACTTTTAATAATTTCTTTGGCAAACTGAGTGATTTGTTTCCCGAAGGTGCGTTCACGATACATTTTGAAAGCTTCCCATGAGAAAGACCCTGCTAAAGATATAACTAAGATAACGATGGTCGAATGACGCCTCAAAAAACCTGGATTCCGTTTATGTTTGGTTTGGGGGCCGTCCATGTTTGAGTCAGATGGTCTTCTACCACCGATGCCTGAAAAAACCTTCCAACCAACAATGAGCGTTAAACATAACAATAACCAAATATGGAATGCTGACCTATTGATAACTTCATAGCAATACCAAGTAAAGGAACTTCTGAATACATTCTTTGGTAGTTTGGCATTGGAGGATTCAAAGACATCACAGGCTAAAGCGGCTTCGTTCTTTTCATCTTCACTTTTGCGGCCCTCCATATTTGTGATGATATCGTCCCGGTGACATTTTTTTGCAGTTACAACTTCCTTGTAGTTCTTTTATACAGCTCGTAAATTCATCTGTATCTGT
>ERZ794947.60-NODE-60-length-66477-cov-122.826413_pt1 | contig 66477 bp, 43 predicted proteins | sample MGYA00511908_ERZ794947 | MGnify/ENA primary metagenome ERZ794947 (study PRJEB30137, sample SAMN04331400) | food metagenome | isolation source: control ferment replicate 2c | study: EMG produced TPA metagenomics assembly of the Comparison of meta-barcoding and...
TGTTGTTGTGGATTGTTTTGGGGAACCATATCAGGGTTAGCGTTGGCAGCAGTGTTGACGTTAGTATCAACTTTAGCGTTACAATCCGATTCATTGCTGCAGTCATTGTTAGCATTACAATCCGTTTTGTCATTGCAGTCACTGTTAGCCTTGCAATCCACTCTGCCGTTAGAGTCACCATTAGCATCGCAATCAGCGTCGGCATCGGCATCTACTTTCTTTGGGTTAGCTGAAACTACCGTGCTTTTATTCTCATTTTTGCTTATTTTAATATCGATGGTACTTTCCTTGTCATTATCTGGCGTGCTTTCTTTATCATTATTGCTATCATCTTCTTTATTTTCTTCGGTTTCTTCTTCCACAATGTCTGGTTTGTTATCGCTTTTACCCTGTATAGATGCTGGAGTATTTGGAACTTGATTTTGAACTATTTTCAAGTTTGATTCATGAGCTGGTTGTTGCTGATTGATGGCGGAACAGTCACTGTGATTCAAAAACCTTTGACGCTTTTCTTTTCTTTCCTTCAGTAACTCTTCGTGATGCCTGGCAGATTCAACATAGTCGTGTTCTATATCATCCGGCATACAATATAATCTAAAATTATCGTCAGAATCTCTAGGGGCTTTCCATGGAAACCTTTTAAGCATCATACAACAATATATGATCCCAATAGACCATATATCGACGCACTGAGGATCATAAGATTTGGTGGAGGTAATCACTTCCGGCGCTAAGTAAGGGTCACTACCCACGATTCCATGAGCCATCGTTACGCCATCTTCAAAAGGATATCTGAACACAACAGCACTACCAAAATCAATTAATTTCAAAATACCCTGGGAAGTCATGACACAATTATCCAATTTCAAATCTCTATGTGCCAATCCCATAGAATGTAAATATTTAACACCTTCAGTCAATTGTTTCAAGCAACAGTTGATCTCGCCACGAGACATCTTACCTGTCATAACAACAGCAAAAAAATCAATCGGACAGTACTCCATGACTTCATAGTATTTATTTTGTTTAGAATCAGAGAAAACGTCAACAGTTTCGATAACATTTGGGTGATGTAAAGTCGAACCAATACAAAATTCTGCGGTGCACTTCTTGGCATATTCTTTCACACTCTCATTCGGTTTCCTTGGTCTGAATTCTTTGACGGCAAAAGTAGCACCATCAGTTGGTCTCACAAGAACTTTAACTGACCCACCGGCACCGGAACCCAATAACTTACCCAATTTCCCGTATTTTTGAGCCAGAATACAATCATCGTGATATATATTAATATTATTGGACAAAGATAGGCTAGAATCGGTACTTGGCGGTATAGCAGACTGGGTATGAGCATAGTGGTCTGTAAAGCCATGAGGATGCTGGGCACGATAGTGATTATTTAAATTAACTGTAGAAGTTGATTTTGAAGGTGGGGGGGAATGGGTGCTATGTTTCTTGGAACGAAGTTGAGACATAGATAGTTTTTTATTTACAGAGGGTCTGAAAAACCTTTTCAATTCTGCCATGGAGTGGGTTTGTTTTGGGGAGGCGGGAGAAGTATAGTCATGGAGCCCATGAGAAATATTATGGTGGTGGTTTGTTTCATAGTTATTATTGTAGTTGTTTGTTGAGATACTGGTTGCATTAGAATGGCTATGGGTGTTGTTATTAAGGTTTGTTGTAGTATAATTTGTAGTGGTTGTGGTAGATTTCATGGAATCTGTAGATTTCTCGCTTCTTAGTGAGTCATTACTTTGTTTTCTACCAATGAAGTTTAAGAAAGATTTAGAACTTCTGATCAACTGTGGCGGGTTATTAGACGAATTTTCACGGTCATGATGATGGTCATTATGATGACCATGGAATGGGTTTCTCGACAATAGATTAGGCATCTTTATACGAGAAATAGTTCTACCGTATTATTATAATTATTAATGTTATTATTTTTGTTTCCGATCAATTCTAGCGGAGCTACAATGTGGTAGTCAAACGCTGCTATTGTATTTAATTCCGGCTCGAGACCAGTCTGGAAAGTCGACGTATATCGTTACTACTATCCTTTTTTTATTATTCCTACTATTTCCTTATTGAAAAAGTGGAAAACTGTTAAATCTGGAAATTCTTCACGATTCTAGAAAAATAGGAGGTGAAGAAGATTTCTAAGCTTTTTGAAAAAAACGGGAAAAGGAAGAGGCCCAAAAAAGTGAAAAAAAACTGTGTGTATGAAATGTAAACGAACTTTGCTCCCTCTAGGAAAAACTTCTTTAAGCGGTTGGGAACTGTCTTGGGCTTACTTGTTTGTAAACAGTTGTATGAATGATTCTATATGCTAATTCTCAGTTTGTCTCTCTTAAAGATTTGTCACTCTGGAATATATAGCCAAATAGAACTAGGCGAAGAAAAAGAAAAGGGGCGGCGACGACGTAGGGGTCAGGTAGAAGAGTTGGGCACTTATTGGCGATATAAAAGACAAAATACACTAATGCAAGAGTATGGTGAGCGAAAGGAAAATAAAGAAAGGCTACGTTATTGACGGATATATGAATCAAGACACAAGACTATTTTGTATAGTAAGCAGAACCGGCTTGTGTTTGTGATTCATGGATCAACGAGACGGTAGCGAATAAGCACCAACGGAAAAAAAGAAAACATACGCATACATGCACGTACAAGATAAAAAAAGCACAGGTGTGGTGGTAGTATTGGGATAACCAGGCACACGCTACTGCGAGATAGCAAAAGACCCTTCCCGTAAACCGCTCGGATAAACCGATTTTGTCCCTTAGCGTGACACGGATTATACGCGGGGATCCGGCGTCACAAGCCACGGCCCGTCCCGTCCGCGTGGTTTTTAATTCTGGCTCCGCGTAGTACATTTTGTAGCTTGCCTTTTTTCCGGCTTCTAGAAAACTGGAAAAACCATAAGAAAAAAATGGGAAGGGGAAAACAAAAACCATTCAGGTCTTGCGTGCCGAGAATTTTTTTTTCTCTTTTTCGTTGTCAACTTTTGCAGTAGCAGCCGCTGGCGACCCGGACGGTAGCCATGGTAACGGTTGGTTAATGGTAGGTAAATAAAACGAGTAACGACGTTTTAGTATATCTTGGTAAACTACAATTAGATCTTAAAACGGTTCCTGAAAAAGCGCTTTCATCTACCATTGAATTTAATTCACTTCCCTTTATGGAATTTGCACTGGTTTTGTGCTGTGGGATGTGGGTGTTTTGAAATATTTTCTGCTTGCAAGTCGTGCATATTGCACTTGTTTCTTATTTTTGGCGAGTGTAAACGTAATAGGTAATCTTAGTATTGGGCCATCGTCGCCCAGATAGCCATTGATAAAGCAGCTAAGTTCGTCGTCCGGTTGTTGGTATACACCTGTGCGTGCGTAAGTGTAGAAAAAAATAGAAATGACTAACTGGCAGCAACAGCTTCCTTTAACAGATACACAGAAAAATGAACTCGATAAAAGTGTCCTCCGATATTTGAATTGGAATTACAAACAAACTGTACGACATGAGCATGCTCAAGATTACGAAAGTGTTCGACATGCAATTGTAACTCTATCAGGTTTTCTGTTGCAAGAATCAGTGGACCGGCAAGAATTCATCAGTAACAATGACACCAGTAACGAAAGTATGGTAGACATTGATGAATTACTGCTACCGAAGAAGTGGAACTCAATTGTTAGACTACAAAAAAAAATCATTGAATTGGAGCAGAATACAGAGACCCTTGTATCTCAGATTAAAGATTTGAACACTCAAGTGTCAGAACTAGCACAATTCAAACCTACCACCAGTAACGGCGCCAGCGCACATAATGTTTTGAAATGGATACCGAGAAATCTACCAAGCTGTTTAATTAATGTTGAATCATCTGTCACTTCCGTCAAACTACATCCCAATTTGCCTATAGTGTTTGTGGCCACAGATCATGGCAAATTATACGCATTTGATTTATTTAACTACACCATCCCTCTGGCATCCTTGCAAAGTCATACCAAGGCAATTACCTCCATGGATGTTTTATTTACCAATTTTACGAACTCCAGCAAGAAGAACTATTTGGTGGTCGTTACCGCGTCTAAAGATTTGCAGATTCATGTTTTCAAGTGGGTCTCCGAGGAATGCAAGTTCCAACAAATTAGGTCTTTATTGGGCCATGAGCATATTGTCTCTGCGGTAAAAATCTGGCAGAAAAATAATGATGTCCATATTGCGTCCTGTTCCAGAGATCAAACTGTTAAAATTTGGGACTTCCACAATGGTTGGTCGTTGAAAACATTTCAGCCTCATTCCCAATGGGTACGTTCCATAGACGTTCTAGGCGATTACATCATCTCTGGTTCACATGACACTACATTAAGGTTAACACATTGGCCATCAGGTAATGGTCTTAGTGTTGGCACAGGTCATGAATTTCCCATAGAGAAAGTTAAATTTATTCATTTCATCGAAGACTCTCCGGAGATAAGGTTTAGAACACCATCAACGGATCGATATAAGAATTGGGGGATGCAATATTGTGTCTCAGCGTCAAGAGATAGAACGATAAAAATCTGGGAGATACCTCTACCTACGTTAATGGCCCATAGAGCACCCATACCGAATCCTACAGATTCAAATTTCAGATGTGTTCTTACGTTGAAGGGGCATCTTTCGTGGGTTAGAGATATTAGTATTCGAGGCCAATACTTGTTTTCTTGTGCTGATGATAAATCTGTCAGATGTTGGGATCTGAACACGGGGCAGTGCTTACACGTTTGGGAAAAGTTGCATACAGGATTTGTCAACTGTTTAGACCTGGATGTGGATTTCGATTCTAACGTTACCCCAAGGCAAATGATGGTCACTGGTGGATTGGATTGCAAGTCTAACGTTTTCATGAGATAAGTTTGGCTTTCCTATTTCTTTTTCCCTTTTTTTTGACTCTTTTTAAGCATTGGTTGATACTTTAAATACTTTATTGAATTAGCATTGATAGTATATAATAAGGTTTACTCACTATATAGTAGCATCATTTATTATTTAATGAAGTACTTAAATGTTTCGCTTTTTTTAAAAGTCCTCAAAGTTTAGCTTGAAGCGGAAGAGCTTGCACTAGCAACAGCGACTTCCATGTCTTTATACTCAAATGCGAATGGTTCGTATGGTAAACCTTCACCCACGAAAAACTTGGACATAGATTCAACCCAGTGCAAACGTAAGGAATGAAGCATGGCAGATGTACCTTCCATCAAAACAAGAACTGCACATGTTAGTGCGAACCACATGGCAAAAAGTGCAACCGTCATAAACACACCCACAAATCCTCTAAATCCAAAGGCAATTTGAATTGTCATTGTCCATAAAACACTAGACAATTGAGCATGTGCCAATGATAAGGCCCATAAACGTAAATAGGATGCAGTGTGCGAAACACAATTCAAACAGAATTCAATTGTATGAATAACTTGATGAATCATAATATCACCAAAGTCTTCACCATGAGATCCAGAACCAACTTCTTCTTCTTCAGCGTCATCGGCGTCCATCGCGGAAATTAATTGTTGCGCTTCCAAATCTTCTGAACTAGCATCTGCTTCAGTCGATGGTAGTGGTTCGTGAGATTTCTTTTTATGAGTGAATTTGAAATGTAATGGCTTCACCAATAGCAACCAAGGAATACAAACCAAGGCCATCAACAACAAAAACACTTGGACCTTTGCTTGATGAGGGTATAATTCATCGTCAATAGTTCCTGGTGATAAAAACATGTTGATCAACATATTTAACAAACCTGGAGCAGGCTTTCCGTCCTTAACCCAATCAACAGCCCATTTGTAAACAATACAAACGGAAAGATAACCAAAGATACCTTGCATAAATAGCAAACCAGGAATAAAGTTACCGATGATATCAATCATAGAGTTAAAGTATAAGTGGTTAGCCAACGAAAAGAAATAGGAATAGGTCATGTGGATGAACCCCATTAAAATTGATAGTTTCATTTTGTAAGAATTAGAAAATAACAAAGCATTTTCAGTTCCATGCCAAGCCCAATCTAAACCGATAGGGTATGTGCCCACCGATGTAGCAGTAATACTCTCACCTTTTTTCCAATGATCAGGCCATTTCCAACCAGACTTGAAAATGGTCATAGTTTTAGAGAAGATATCGTTGTAAAGGAAACCTGTGTACATGGAAAAGACACCCATCAACAAAATAATGTATCTACCAGTGAAGGCCATATCAAAAATTTCGCCTCTTTTCATTTTGTTGATTTTCTTTTCATTCAATACAAGAGACAATGCGGCTAAGGTCATTAAGAACCCGTGACCCATATCACCAAACATGATGGCAAACATGAAAGGGAAAGTGACAATTGTGGGCAAACCAGCATTGATTTCTCTGTACTGAGCAATACCGTAACAGTCACAGATACTTTGGAAACCAGCAGTAAACTTGTTAGTTCTGTGGAAGGTAGGTGGAGTGTGGTTTGTATCCAGGACTTGGATAATGGATGGGACATCAATACCCAATCTTGCGATCATTTCACCAAGACGAGCTTGTAAAGTAGCCAATTCGTCTCTTGGTATCCAACCTTCAGCAATCAAAATCTTTCTATTGGTATCATAGTTAGACTTGTTCAAAATTTCAAAAATGGCCTTTTCACGGGTAACATCTTGGAACCAAGAGTCCAATTCTTTGGCAATGGCATATAATTCACTTTCTAAAGTGGTAGAAGTGGTTTTCAAAACTGTGTACAAATCACTCAAATTCTTGTTGACCTTGGCCAATTGTTGTGATCTACCCTCGTTGGAAGAGTCAACATCGTAAAGATTGGCATCCAATGATTCCGCAATCTTTCTGATTCTTTTAATAATCAGATCACCGTGAGAAAATACGATAAAAGCATTTTTATGTTTATACTCCCTGGTTTTGACATCATAAACAGGTTGTTCAATTTCAACAGTTTTGAAGAAAAGGTTACCTCTTAATACTCTCCAAAGAATTTGTTCTAAGGTGGCAACTTTGTCTCTAGCAATGACACCAGTGACATAGTTTACAGAAGCACCGATAGCAGCAGCAATGTTTTCCCCATTAGCGTCGATCATGTCTTCATCCATATAGGAAGTGCTGTCGGTATTATCACCCTTCAAGAAAAATTCATCACCTGACTGCAAAATAAAGCGATACTGTTCCAAGTCATTTTTCTGGACTTCAATTTGATCGGTTGCATCCTCCATTTGAATCAATCTTTCTTCCAAATATGAAGCGTTCCGGACATAATCATCTATCACTGAACCGCTTGGTGGAACGTACAATTCACCTGAGCCGTCCAAATATTTGTCCGTATCTCCTTCGTAGAGCTTAATATCGTGTTTCTTCAAAAGAGAATAAAAGTAACGATACTGTCTTTCTACATTATCCAGTCTTCTAATTTCGTTCACGAAAGTTCTTTGAAACGCACGCACCTTAGAGTTCAAGTCACGGAATTGAACAAGACCCAATTGACCTAAAGTGTAAGCAGAGTCTCTTGAAATTTCTTGAGGAATATAGAATTGGACTAAAGCCATTTCAGCAGAGCGAAAAATCGCTTCCTCCTTCTCTGCCATTATTTTCCTTGTGTAACCTTTAAATGTTTTTTTTTTGATTCAAATTAAAAGGGATTTAAAAGTTCAAACCCTCACTTGTTGTATAGAGAAAGGTAAAAGCTAGCAAATACACACAGGTAGCCCTCTAAGCAAGTATAGATATATTGAGAGGCAAAAGCTATGGACTTATATGGACTTTTGTTGTTTTGTAACCTCTAAAAGGGTTGCAATCAAGAAAAAAGGTTTTCCATATCGACTTATCTGAGTTTCTTTTTTTTGCTTTTTTTTTTTTAGCCCATTTTTTTTTTGACGCATTAGTCGTTAATGATGATATAATGTCCACGTGATGACATTTCAATCTGCAACAATAGCTCGGCAGCTGGATTACTAGCAGTCATACGTATGTCAGTCACTACACATATATACATATTAATGTTTAACTAATTTTTTTTTCTTATCTATCTGATATTTATTCTATAACTATATAAATTTGTCTTTTCACTTCTAAATACCTCTGTTAAAATAGACCTTTTCAATTGGCTTCCCATCCTTATCCTTCTTGCCATGTAGTTCAGGTTCTAGTTTATTTAAATGGATTGCTTGTCTTTGAGGGAAGATACCGAGTGCAAATGGCAAAGCTGAGAACATTGTGACTGAGATCAACCCCAAATTGGCCAAAGTTTGCACACCGAGAGACTTACCTTTGAGGACACCGCGTTGTAGTCTAACCAAAATCAAAGGTGGGATGACCATAGTTGGAGTGGCGTTAATCACTCTACTTAATGCAGTTTCACCAACTGCCATGAAGGCAGCCTTCTTGGACTTTCCGACTTCGTCACCGTTAGAGTCAAACACAGAAATACCCTTTCTAATTTCGTTGCCTCTCATTAGGAAGACGTTGACAATACCGGCACTGACCACGGCGGCAAATGGCACCAAACGGCCCAAGATCAACTTTGAATGTGGAGAAATGTTTTTCAACCTGGGAACTAGGTTATTTAGACCTAACGCAACACCACACGACGCAGTTACAGCGGCAGCGTAATTGGTGAGCAATTGGGACGTGGACATAGGATGAGATTTGTTTGCGTTAGCGGAATTAACGGCGACGTTTAGCGATTGATTTGCCCATTGCCAAAATACAGTCCCTGCCGTACCCAAACCAGGCGTCAGCATACCTACAGTAACGACTAGGTTTGATAGCACGTTGGAAGACATACGGAAGGGCAAAAGAACTGTCTTCCCTGTGTCCGGATGCACGGTGGAGTCCAGTTGTTTCTTGGCTCGCCAGAACTCCGGAGTAGTCTCTTTTAGTTCACCGTGACGATACGCACTGATGATTTCTCTAGCATGCGCCAGGTCCTTCTCAGTAGTTAACAACATAGTGGGGTCGGAAATCTCTGCGCAATGGCGGATTCTACCCCAGTACGTGGATAAGTCATAGCGGGATTCGGGCAAATCGATGGGCCCTGGGACTGATGATGCCATATTTCTCTGCCTTGTTTATTTTTTTCTTTCGATGCTGTGTGGTTTCTTATTGCTAACTTGCAGTGGTCGACGCCTTTGAAAACTGTAAAGCTGATGCGAAGACCTAACAGTCTCTTATCCAATTACCTCAATCTGGTACGCTCCGGTACCGGACGCCAGTACGAAAGAAAAACTTTTCTTTCGTCTCGGGCACCATTGGTATAAAAAGCGCCGAGGCAGCGATCATTTTTCTAATATTACTCTTCTTTCATTTTTTAGTTATCTTTGATTTTTCGGTTCCGAAGAGGGCATGATACATATTAAACATGCCTTCTATTCACTGTGCCATCTTACATCCGTAGGTGATCAGAGGGGAAAAGAAGAGCTAGAGCAACTCCCACACTCATGAGCGTCCTCATACTGTTCTGGGCGCTTCTCACAGGTGCTTCTTTTAGTGTCTCCCATTGGCCCAGATCGGTAGCTGCGCGAGTGAGATATCTTTCATTCATTTATATTTATCTGTAGCAATAGCTTCCTTTACTATTTTATTCTTAAGGAGAACTTTAGCTTATTTCTTGCACAAGAGGGTTTGACAGTTTTCTGTTACCCGGCCAGTACTTCAAAAATTTTTCAAAAATTTTCAGAAGTGCTCATCTCATCGCAAACCGTAGGAGCAGTGAAAGGCATATGCTCATCTGTATAATTGCAAAAAGACATATTCTATGTTCGCAGAACCAATACGTTACCTAAAGTTTTAAAGACAATACCAAGGGAAACTGCACAGATTCAATATGACAGAAGATAAATCGCAGGTTAAAATCAGGTTTTTCACGCGTGAGAAAGATGAATCACTACATGTACAAGATACTCCAATGTACGCCCCCATCTCATTAAAGAGATATGGGTTGTCCGAAATTGTCAATCACTTGTTGGGCTCGGAAAAGCCTGTTCCTTTCGATTTCTTGATTGAAGGTGAATTGTTGCGTACTTCATTGCACGACTATTTAACCAAGAAAGGTTTATCGAGCGAAGCCTCGCTGAATTTAGAATATACCAGGGCAGTTCTTCCACCATCCTATTTGAATAGTTTCAGCAATGAGGACTGGGTTAGCTCATTGGATGTCGGCGACGGTTCCAAGCATATTATTAGTGGTTCTTACGATGGTATAGTTCGCACCTGGGATTTATCAGGTAATGTGCAAAAGCAGTACAGTGGTCATTCTGGCCCAATCCGTGCAGTAAAATACATTTCCAATACAAGGCTAGTTTCGGCTGGTAACGACCGTACTTTGAGATTATGGAAAACCAAAAACGATAATTTGAAATTAACTTCACAACAACAGGCACAGGAAGACGATGATGACGAAGTAAACATAGAGGACGGTAAGACACTGGCTATCTTGGAAGGTCATAAGGCACCAGTAGTCTCTATTGATGTTTCAGACAACTCGAGAATATTATCTGCATCATACGACAATTCTATTGGGTTCTGGTCTACTATTTATAAGGAAATGACAGTTGTTGATCCATTAGAAGATATAAACAATCCAAACAATAAAATATCCACTGCTGCTAGAAAAAGGAGAAAATTGACAATGAAAGATGGTACCATTAGAAGACGTGCCCCTCTGTCTCTGTTAGAATCCCATACAGCTCCTGTTGAGCAAGTGATCTTCGATTCTACAGATAATACCGTTGGTTATTCAGTATCACAAGATCATACCATCAAGACATGGGATTTGGTCACCGCGAGATGTATAGATACAAGAACAACATCGTACTCGTTGCTTTCCATTGCTCAATTGTCGACTTTGAACTTGTTAGCATGTGGGTCCAGCGCCAGACACATCACATTGCATGACCCACGTGTGGGAGCGTCTTCTAAAGTTACTCAGCAACAACTAATTGGTCATAAGAACTTCGTTTCCTCTCTGGACACTTGTCCCGAGAATGAGTATATATTATGCTCGGGTTCTCACGATGGTACCGTGAAGGTATGGGACGTCAGGTCTACTTCTCCGATGTACACCATAACAAGAGAAGACAAATCGGTCCAAAAGGGCGTCAATGACAAAGTTTTTGCTGTCAAATGGGCTGAAAAAGTGGGTATTATCAGCGCTGGTCAAGACAAAAAGATTCAAATAAATAAAGGAGACAACATTTTCAAAAACTGAGAAAAAACTGTTGTTGTTTTTATGTAGAATAATGTACTGATATACTTGAAATAAATTTGGTTTTGCCAACAGCTTTCGCAAATTTCTGTCACCTTCTTCTTTATGTAAAACGACATTACTTGCTAAAAAAAAAATACTTCTATGATAATGTGTACTTGTATGAAACTTCTATAAATTTAAATTGGTGAATTTTATCCAGCTATCCCCCAATTTACTATTTGAATATATGCAATTGTGATTTGTCTTAAGACCTTTTCAAACCATTCTGGCGGAAGCATCGGTGGCCATTTCCGTATACGAATAACCGTCTTCATTATCCTTGATAGCTGAGTATAAACTATTGGAAATGGGTTCATTACGATTTTGCGCATGTTGCCCGTCCTCGCGATCAAACGAGGCAGGAACGGGCTGCGTATGGGTCCTGCGCAGAGATAGCCTTTCACCTGGTTTTTCTCTAGTCGAAGGATCTGTTTCCATGGTCCTTAACGTGGTCATCCTTGTTAGATTCAATTCACCATCGACAGCATTTACGTCATCTATATCACCTTCGGTCTCAGCCTCCTTTTCCATGGCGGCATAACCAAATTGTGACTTGTGTCTTAATTTGCTCCCCCATTTTTCAAAAACCCATGGAATTGGAATCATCACAACGCAAACTAATGCAAATAAAGTGCTTGCCCATTTGATTTTCATCTTTGTGTACATTTGGATGGTAAACAATGGGAATACACTACTCATAACGTATCTTAATAGATTATTGGCAGCCAAACAGGATGCCATAGTTAATGGCGGATAGCATGTAGAGAAGTACATTAAAACGCTGAAAAAAATCAAAATTAAACCAAAACCAAATGGCACACCGGCAGCCACAGGAGCCATCCAGTGGACATCTGATCTAGCAGTCCAGGCTTGCCAAAACAGGCCGATAGGCAAAGCTACAGAACCAAATTTACAGGCAATTAAAAATTTTTCTGGAACAACGGGTAGCAACTCACCTGTTTCAGCGTCTCTTGCACCTCTGTAAGGGGTAGTCCTTTTAGAAGTTCTCTCTTTTTCGGTGAGTGGTTGAGTGCCAGCTGGTGGTTTAGGGAAGAGATATTTTCTGTCGATGTAAAGGTAAAAGAAAGCACCTATCCATAACCCGACACCAATACCAATAAATGGCAAGCCAGATATCCCCATAGACATGTGGTAAACACCACGATAAATGACAGCGTATGCTTCGAAAAATCCAAATAAAATGGCGAAGATGAAAGCGACATAAACACTGAAAACAAATACAATAGGTTCAACGACAAGCATTTTTAAAGGCCTTAAGATTGTAATAGTGACAGTGGTTTTTAAAAATTCTTTCTGAGCTTCCCTGCTGAACTTCTTCAAGGCTATATTTCTCTTCTTGGCACGCTTTCTTAAAATAATACCTTTATGGGTCTCTGGCATGAGCGCAATAAATGGCAAGATTAGACCGCCCGCAATCAATTGGATCCATTCAGACCAACGCCAGCCTTTGGCTTCAGTAGCAAATCCTGCCATAATAGGAGATAAAACTGGCCCTAAGAATGGAGATAGAACAAAGTATGTCATTGCGACGGAGACCTGGTCCACGTCAAAGATATCCAGGATGGTACCTGATCCAACGGATAAGGCGGGGGATGCAAAGACACCTGATAAAAACCTTAGGGGTAGAATTATTCTCATGTGGCCATTGGATAACCCAACACCCATGGTGAAAAGCATTGACACAGGTAGGGAAAATAAATAGACAGGCTTACGACCAAACACTTCACTTAATGGAGCGCCGATGACAGTCGATAAACCCAGAAGATAGAAAGTTAAACCAGCAAGCGCCAAAGTCTGACTAACGTGATATCTTTCTACCAATTCTGGTACGGAAGAAACATATAGGGAACTACCCATTGTGACGACCAAACAAAGAAAAGCTGAAGTCATAGTAGTATACCATTTCTTCAAAGAGGACCAATTATGCGGATTGTCTGGGTCATCGGGCCCGTCCCAATCGAGATCTCTTGGGTCAATTGGCTCGCCTCCTGTAATGTTATTGGAATCTGCATTCGATTCTGATCTTTTTTCGTCCTCCGTTATTGACCCTGTCGAAGAAGAAGTCGAATCCAAGTTGCCGCTATTAGTTACATTTTTGTCCAAGGCTTTTGGTACCTGCTGTATGTTTGTTCGAGGATCTGAGTTAGATTCGGTTTTTGTCAAAGAAGAAGGCATTAGTAAAACTTAAAATATATGTATACGATGTCTATGCTTCTTTGTGTGTGTATGTGTGTGTATAAGATGGTATCTTTATTCTGTAATTTTCAGGAAAGTGATGACTAGAAAATCGATGTGTCAGGTACAACAAATTGACAACCTATAACTTTCCATACAGGCGAATATATATATACACATAAACACATTCAAGCCTCCGGTACCGTTTGCTCTGACAAGGACAATTAGCATGTAAGCACGAGTGCGGGTATGCAATCATTTCAGTGTTTCCTTCATTTGGCATAGTGTCGTAACACGGATTTAAGGTGAGCCGTCCGGGGCTTTTAAGCGGAGCCCCTGCAGCTTCATGAAGACGGAACCGCACGGGCCTATTACCTCGGGGATAGATCAATTATCCGAAGCGGGTCACAACCCGGAAATAATAACCACTATGCCCGACCGTACCGACGTGGCACTATTTTTGGGATCCGTGGAAGTCGGCCATTAGTGGTAATCGGCGAAAACAAGTTTATTGCAGCTAAAGCACGCCATACGGTTGATATAAACAGCAATTAGGCACTTTTTCTCTTATTATTCATATGCCTTATTGGCTTGTGGCTTGTGGCTTGTAGCCTATGCAAATGCGTTTGCTGATAGCAGCATAAGAAAGTTGGGAAGAAACGCTAACTGTACTTTTTATATCCAGAGTTCATTAATTGATCTTTTACCCCAATAATTTCTTCCACTTGCGGCCTGCTTCTTCGCATTTCTCCCATTCCGGGCCGCGACTCCGTAGTTCTTACAGAAACAGCCGCCTCCATAACCATCTATGATAGAAAAAAGATGGACAAACAGGAAAAGAGCTAGGGAGTATAACCTGATTCCTGACATGTATAGGATTCGGGTAATTTTGAAATACGAAGCTCTTTGCATTCCGAGACCGGTTTAGGAAGATTTATTTACATATCTACTTGCGCTATTGTGGTCATGCCTTCGAAAGATAAAGAGCGAATTTTGCTCGTATAAGCTAAAATCAGGTAAAAGTTCCTTATGTTGCTGCTCCTCGATGGCAACGTCGATCTAAGATCTTGATTACTGAATCAGGCGAAAGCACACGTTCATCTTTCGCTCATCGGAAAGAAAATTAAAACAGAAAAAAATTCTAAAATGGCAAAAAAGAAGAAAAGCTCAGTGAGGGCTGTATAGTTTATTAGATAAGCTCCTATACGTACATATCTTTTGTAAATAGAACCAAAAATCTTCATGCTAAAGGGGCCGCTTAAAGGTTGCTTAAATATGTCTAAAAAAGTTATAGTGATTGCTGGTACAACAGGAGTAGGAAAGTCTCAGTTGTCCATACAATTGGCACAAAAATTTAATGGCGAAGTTATCAATTCGGATTCTATGCAGGTATATAAAGATATTCCTATTATAACAAATAAACATCCGCTTCAAGAAAGAGAGGGCATTCCTCACCATGTAATGAATCACGTAGATTGGTCAGAAGAATACTATTCCCATCGTTTTGAAACTGAATGCATGAACGCTATTGAAGATATTCACCGGAGGGGTAAGATACCCATCGTTGTTGGGGGTACTCATTATTATTTGCAGACTCTTTTCAATAAGCGGGTCGATACGAAATCATCCGAACGTAAGCTCACAAGGAAGCAGCTCGATATTTTGGAATCGACTGACCCTGATGTGGTTTATAACACACTTGTGAAGTGTGATCCTGATATAGCTACCAAATACCATCCTAATGACTACAGGAGGGTACAACGAATGTTGGAAATCTACTATAAGACGGGCAAAAAACCAAGTGAGACATTTAACGAACAAAAAATAACTTTGAAGTTTGATACCCTATTTTTATGGCTATACAGTAAGCCGGAGCCACTTTTCCAAAGGCTTGACGATCGTGTAGACGACATGCTAGAAAGAGGCGCCTTGCAAGAAATCAAGCAATTATATGAATATTACAGTCAAAATAAATTTACGCCGGAGCAATGCGAGAATGGTGTTTGGCAAGTTATTGGCTTCAAAGAATTCTTACCGTGGCTAACCGGGAAAACTGATGACAACACAGTAAAATTGGAGGATTGTATAGAAAGAATGAAAACGAGAACACGTCAATACGCAAAAAGGCAGGTAAAATGGATTAAGAAAATGCTGATACCTGACATCAAAGGTGATATATACTTACTGGATGCCACTGACCTTTCTCAATGGGACACGAATGCATCTCAAAGAGCGATAGCTATTTCCAATGACTTTATTAGCAATCGACCCATCAAGCAAGAAAGGGCACCTGAAGCCCTAGAGGAGCTGTTGTCTAAAGGCGAAACTACGATGAAGAAATTGGACGATTGGACACATTATACTTGCAACGTCTGTCGTAACGCAGATGGTAAGAACGTTGTAGCTATTGGCGAAAAATATTGGAAAATTCATTTGGGTAGCAGAAGACATAAATCCAACTTGAAAAGAAACACTCGTCAAGCTGATTTTGAAAAATGGAAAATAAACAAGAAGGAGACTGTGGAATGAAAATATTAGGAAAAAGGAGTTTATCCTGAGTGTATATATCTACATAAGTGAAGCTGGGTTTTGATAATGGAAAGGGAGGATGACATGCTCAAAATATACTTTATAGATGAATGAGGACAGGTATCATTGGTCTTCAAATGTCAAACTCTTATCAAGCCTAGCTTTTTCTGCTCTTCTTGCTGTATCATATTCCTGTACCTCATTGTACAGATTGCTGGTAGAAGTAATTAAATTTTCGTAAAATGCTGTGCCGGCACTTAAATTTTCTTTCACCTCATCAAGCAGTTTGAAGGAATATCTCAGATCTTCAATATATAGCTCTCTGGGATCTATTCTTACCATTTTCTTTGGTTCAATCCCGCTTTTGCCGGGGTTATTCTTCTTATTTAGGTTTACTTCCTCAATAAGTTTGATATTTTCTTCCTTTGTACTATTAACGTATCTTAAATCTTCGTCAAAGTATTTTAAATGGTCTATGAAAATGGGTTCAAAGTCGACTGTTCCATTTTTTTTATACGATGTAATGATCTTTGGAAGTATTCTATATTCTGAAGATTTCCGCCTCGTCCTATCAATATAATCATTTCTTTCCTGTATGATCATCTTAATCTTATTCGTTAGATGATCATTAGATTCCGGTAACCTGATCTCTGATCCAATCAAATTTTTATCGATGCTTTGAAATAGTTCATTTGTTTGTTTGTCAATCGCACTACCTTCATCAAGGTATCCTCTCAGCTTTTTTAGTTTTTCATAATATGCTGTGTTAGTAGTTGAAGATTCGGGTAAAGTCCAATTTAAGGTTCCGTGTTTTAGTCGGAGCTGATTGTCAGTAAATGCTTCTTCATTTAAAATTTGCTCAATGTTATCGAGTTGTACCTGCACATTTTTATTATTAATGAGAAGATTATTCAGTGATGCCTGGTAATGACTCAGTTCTGCTTCACTCACCTTTGTAAGCCCTTGTGGTATTTGGAAAGTAGTCATGGACTCCTTCAATAGTTTATTTAGGGAAGCAAGGGGATTGGTAACACGTTGTTCAACGTATTCATCTTGCCTTTCATTGTATGCTGTGCAATATTCCATCACTTCTATAGGGATTAGGTCTTTGAATAAAGTCTCATCCTTTTTAATAGAAGGCAACAATGTTGCTGAAGAAGATGGTTTAACCATGAGAGCTGGTTTGATTGATGGTAATTCCGAAGGGACTTCTTGCAAGTAGATGAATTCATTGTCTCTTTGGGCTTCTTTCAGAGAAGATTCGACAACAGTTTTAAACTTAGCTTGCGAAGATAGTGTTGATTCATTTATAAATTGCAATCCCATTTGCAGAGCTTTCACGACACTTCCGAACTGCTTCTTCTCATTAAAAGATAAGGCTATTCTGTAATAAGTCACCGCACTAAAGTAAGCCTTTTTAGCCTTTAAGTGGTTTATCCAATCACTTCTAATAAGTTTCCCCCTTTGGGCGTCATTAATAGCCTCGCAGTAGAAGTCCACGATCTGTTGTGACAACTTCGCGATTAAGGAGTCCTTGTGTTTATCTTGCACGGCTTTAAACCAGAAGCATTCTTGCGCTTGTGCTAGCATCAGGGAGGTTAAAGCGTTCAATGTGGCGTCATCTACCACTGGGATTGTCTCAAGATTTTTTTGGTGGTCTAAAACATGTTTAAAGCATCCGGCGGCATTCTGGAAGTACAGACATGACGTTTTGAGGGATTCGGCTGCATCATTGTTGCTATTTAGAGCCAACAGTGAATACATGCAACCAATATTATAAATAATGGTTAATTTTTCCCATTGTAATGAGTATTGACTAGAACCACGAGATTTTTGTGATAGCGTTTGAAACCATGTAAATTCTATTTGATTATTGGGAAACTTTTTCTCTAATTGCAACAATATTACATAGTATTCCTTTAGTGCAGAAAGACCGTCGATTGAGATATCGGGTGCAATCGCATTATTTCTTGCATCAACAACTTTGAGTATGTCTGATTGGAAAAAGGATGCCGTTTGAAAGGAAGTAGTATCAATTAGTTTTGACAACTCCGTGGCAAAGTCCACTTCTAAAGTTCGCTTAAGTGGAATGGCAAGCAGTTCACTCATGTCACACTGCCTGGATCTCCATAGATAATAATACTCTCTCTGCAAGGGTATAGTAGTGTTTTAATAAGGCTTTATAGTCCCTTTTCTTATGCTATATTATAAAGCCGGGTAGTAGCGAGGCTTGAATATCTCTTTTCCTGGACGAAAAATAGTGAAAAATTGGAAAAAGTATTTGGCGTAAAGCATATTCTACCGATTGCGATAGACATTATTTGAGCTGTAACCTGAATATAGGATTAAGAACTTTTATTTAATTTCACGACATGATCAAGTATACTATCGATGAGCTTTTTCAACTGAAGCCAAGTGTAACTTTGGAAGTTAATTTCGATGCGGTGGAATTTAGAGCCATCATTGAAAAAGTTAAGCAATTGCAACACTTGAAAGAGGAAGAGTTTAACAGTCATCATGTTGGTCATTTCGGTCGTAGAAGATCTTCCCACCATCATGGTAGACCAAAGATTAAGCACAACAAGCCTAAGGTTACAACCGATTCAGATGGTTGGTGCACATTTGAAGCCAAGAAGAAGGGTAGTGGAGAAGATGATGAAGAAGAAACAGAAACCACACCAACTTCTACTGTGCCAGTTGCTACCATTGCCCAAGAAACTTTAAAAGTCAAGCCAAATAACAAAAATATCTCTTCCAACAGACCTGCTGATACCAGAGATATTGTTGCGGACAAGCCAATTCTTGGTTTCAACGCATTTGCTGCTTTGGAAAGTGAAGACGAAGACGACGAAGCATAAGTCATTCGCTCATGCTTTCTTCAGGTAGCTGTACGTGTACTATGTATAAATTTTGAATAACATTTTTTTTAATAAACAGTTTTTACTCTTTTATGTTACTTTCCAGATTGACAATATACAACGTGGTTACATAAAGAAATTAAAATGTAGAACGAATCATGACCAACTGTATCAGGTGTTTAAAAAGGCGAGGTGAAAGAGAAAGGCTTCCCCCTCTAATATCAACAGCTGGAGATACATCTTTCTAATAGTTAATCTACCATGAGTCGTACGCACTGAAGCAACGCCTATCAAACATCCGAAGCCACATTACCAGTAAAAAAGAGGCTGACGTTAATAGGAACTCATGGTGTAATTTTGCTTCACTTTTCTGAATTCAAATGGAAATAGAAGTAAAAATGGGCAGAAAAGTTACCTCATGCTTTAAATATACTCAACTTTTCTCTACCGAGAGTAGGAGCCCTAAGAGATAAAGCGAAAAATTTTCACAGCGCGCTCCTTGGTGCGGCGAGGGTATAAAAGGCGATTTCATTTCAATTCTTTGAACTTACTTCATTTGCAGGACCCTTCAGGATAAGAAAACCATCATTCAATAAACTGATCTTCCGGATTACCATGCTTAAGACATCACGCCTCCATATGTCTATATAAAGCGCAAATGGCTGGAAGTAGACCAATTTTTTTGTTCCTAGCTTTTCATTATTGAAATCTAATCCAGTTTTAATGGTTTTTCTTAATTAAGAAAACAAATTATCATTGGTTCGCTCTAGGTGTACATATCTTCACTTCATTACTCTCTTGTTTACATTGTATACATCGTACATATACTTCAATTATGGAAATACCGTAAATTCTCTTAGTGTGTAGTTCACTAGTTTTTGGGGTTGGGTTGTGCTGTAGTCAGCTAAGGCGCTTTAGTGAACTTTCTAGTGAGTTTTTTGAATTTTAGTGTCAAAGGATAAGGAAACAGAAAGGTAAAATAGACCTTGCTCGAGAGATGTCTAGTCGTCAAAAAGTCAGAGTATTACTGCTCAAGAATAAAACTGTCCCCATTGATAAATATGAATTGGAGTGTAGGAGTAAGGCGTTTGAACCCATATTCGTACCGCTTATTAAACATACACATGTAATTCAAGATTTTAGAAATGTTTTGAATACCATCCCAAACTATTTGAATACTATCAATTACATTATTATTACCTCTCAAAGGACTGTAGAGTCATTGAATGAAGCGATCATTCCCACATTGACAAGTGAACAAAAAGCTGCATTGCTCAGTAAAACAGTTTATACTGTAGGCCCTGCTACTGCTAACTTCATCAGAAGATCAGGTTTCATTAATGTTAAAGGTGGAGAAGACGCTGGTAATGGTTCAATCCTTGCTGATATAATTATTGATGACTTGTGTACGGATATTAAGGCATGCCCACCAAGTGAACTATTATTTCTCGTGGGTGAAATTAGAAGAGATATCATCCCAAAGAAACTCCATAGCAAGGGAATAAAAGTAAGAGAAGTGGTTACTTATAAAACTGAAGAATTAAGCGACGGTTTTAAAAGATTCATACACGCCATGAAAGAATGCGATGAGGATGAAGTATTCTCGGACTGGGTGGTAGTTTTCAGTCCCCAGGGAACGAAAGAAATTACTCAGTATTTGGGTGACAGTAACCGCCTACCAGGTTCCCATCTACGGGTTGCGTCCATCGGACCTACCACTAAAAAATATCTGGATGATAATGATGTAACCTCTGATGTGGTCAGTCCAAAACCGGACCCCAAGTCGCTATTAGATGCTATTGAATTATACCAGCGCCATAAATAATATTGATACGTCATATTTCTCTCTATTTATATTTATTTACTTCTTCAAAGAAGCTATTGGGTAGAGTCCCAATCTCTTTTGCGTATACCCGCTACACCACCTTCAAATCTAGATAATATACTTCGTATTCTTTTATTCCCGACAAGTTCATTAATCTTTATGCTCTTGAATGACGGTTTGGTCCTCATTTGCTTTTCTGGTGTATATCTTGCCTTAGGAGGGAGGATCCAATCAGACCTTCTACGTGGCTCCAAAATTTTGGGTACCAAACTCTCATATAGGTCTTGGATTTTGGTCTCCCCTTCATTTCCGTCATGTCCGTCGCCTTCTTCATCTTCTTCTGACCCCAGTCTAGACTGTGAACGTCTTTTGTCTCTTTCTGATATCCTTGATGATCTCCTTCTAATACCATCCCTTTCAGTTATATCTGAAGCAATGTCAATATTTTCCACTTCTGATATTGGAATTGGAAATGGCAATTCACTTCCATTTATTTCAGAAATAGTAACATCATCATTGTTTGCATTCGCTTCACTAATTGAGGGTAAAGATGCTGGTAGACTATTTTCTCTTTGAATAGCTCGAGATCTCGTACGTCTTCTTCGACTGGCAGCACCAGTAGTTGTAGGAGTGTTCTCACCTGAATATTCTGTATCGCTGATATCAGCTGATGAGTTTGATCTAGTAGAAGAGGAGGAGGAGGATGTGTTGCGAGGGATTGGTTCGCCGACTTCTTGTGTAGAGTTCCTCTTGATTTTCTTATAGTATATTCCATATTCTTTATTTCTTAAACTGTCAATATCCACATGGCCACTTGCAGAAATTCCTTTTTTGAACGTTTTTATCAGGAAATAATCCTGATACGATTCAAACTCCAAGGGTTTAATGGATTTATTAAAGTCTTTTATTTCATTTATTAACCTCCTCTTATCATTGATTAAACTTTGCAAATCACTATTTTTTATGATTTCCGTATTTGTACTCATTCGCACTTTCTTATAACACCTTCCTGTTGTTCTAATTAAATTCTTTTAATTAAAATTAATAGTTATTTTATATGCAATGTCTTATGATCACTTCTAGCTGTCAGTGTTCCTAGGATAGTGTTCAACAGTGTTTAATATTAATATATTGAGATACTTCCGCCAGATAAAAGAAATCCTTACGTTAAATATATATCATTCGTGTGCCGCGAAAATTCTTTCTTTAGCAACAGATATAAATCAGGTATAGAAAATCAAACGTCAAAGAAGGCGGCAGAAAAGTCACACTATTCCTTTTTCTCGTCGATATTTTCAATAGTTTTATAAAAATTGTATGTAGCTCATATAAATATCAATTATCGAATTACAATTTACCCAAGGAATCGATCATATCTAACAAATCATCTTCCAATTGAGGTTTGTCAAATTGTTTCCGATCTACTTCAGGTTGGGCATTATGCTCTTGACCCTCTTTGCTAGTAATTCCTTGGATCCAATTGCAAACTTGGGATACGAATGGTTTCGAGTTTGGGACAAAATGGGCTCCAGGATGAACCAACAATGTCCTTTTATTATCGGGCCATGACTCGTACAATGCCATGATTCTAGATTCTGCTACAACCTCATCTAACTCCCCCCTTACATGTAGAGAGGGCACCTGGATAATCCTATGATATTCTTTCTGGTAGGATTGATCTTCTAATTTGAATCCACTAAATGAAATAAAAAATTTTAAAGCGGGCTGTTGTTCATCAGTAAGATTTAATATTCTGTTAAAGTCAGTGACTAAGTAGCCCCCAAGACCTGCACCTTGGCTGAATCCAATGACACCATCAAATGGTCCATTTTCTAGCACGTAGTTACGTAAATAGTTAAACACCTTTTGATCTATTTGAAAGGAATTGAAAGATTCGGGATTTCTAAAGAACCACCCGTATACTTCATCACTAGTCGCTGAGGTGTTGAATTCCTTCGCAGCATCTCTACCCTTTTCTGACTCTGATTGGAATAACGCTTTTTTATCAATTGAATGTGGGGCGCAAGGATAGTATAAATCGTAACCTAACTTCTTCAAATTCTTTCGTAATCCTCCAGTCTTCGCAGAAAATATCTTATCGGATTGGACAAAACCATGTAGCATTAGAACTTTCTTCTTTTCACTCATAATGATAATTCTGGGGTTTGTGGTAGAATTCAGTTTGAAAATGCACCGAAGTAGAACAGATTACTTTCTGTATTACTGCATCCATAGTGTTCTTTATACGCACAACTAGAAAAAGTAAATTTCTATCCTCTGACAACAAAGCGAAAAAGTAGTAAAACTTGATACCAGACCATGCTCCATATGACGATTTAAAAGGTTTATTTTGTCAAGATGTGCCTGCTCGAACTTAATAAGAGGTTTTATTGTATCTGTATCCTAAGTATGCTTGACGGTAATTAAAGAGCTTTAGTTGGTTGCCATGACAACGGCTCTTACTACAATCCATGCTGCAGCGATGTTCAATCATACATACCGTGATCCTCGCGTAAACATTCAGAGAAGTACATGACAAAGTTTGCTGTTCTTTATATCTGTATATATTAAATAATGGGGATAGTGACACCACTTAGCCTGTAAATAAGGAATATTCGCACTATTTAGTCAAAAAATCCATCATCATCATCATTAATGTTGCCATCATCATTTCCACCTATGCCGACATTAAATTTTCCTCTAATACCTGACCTGATCGATTTTTTTTCACCGTAATGCAATTTTCTCTCTTCCCTGGATTCTTCATCGTCTCGGTTCATTATCAGTCTGTTGTCTCCTTCCGCAACAGCGCCAACTTTTACCATAAAATCTTCAAAGTCTTCCATTTTGGAATTATTACCACCCAGTTCTAGTAGTGTTATCATGTTTTTGATTACCTCACCTCGGTAATATACAATTAATGTCGGGCAATTGGATTCGGGATAGTTTTCAATGGCTCTATTGGCAGGTATTTCTACAAATTTTATTTCTCTGAATTTGCATGCAGCAGATTGGAAAAGATGAGACAGAACTCTGCTTTGTAGTTTACTTTGAAGCGAGAGATGAACGAATACGTAGACACCACCCTCATCCTCTTCACCATTGTCATTGGTTTGTGTACCTTCATATTTCTTTCCCTGACTGGCCAAAGTAACCTCTTTGTTGTATTCAGGTTTGTTAATGTGGAAAACTTCTCCAAATTTGGAACGTTCCTGTAATTTGCGGATTTCATTTAATCTTTTGATCTTGTAAGCTTCCAAGAAATCTTCATCTTCATCGTCTTCTAGTTCTTCCAAATCCGACAAGTCTTTATCTTCTAGTCTATTTTCATGCTGCTTGGCAATTGCTTCTTCTAATGCTTCTTCTAACTTTGCAGTGGGCGAAGGTGCACGTTCTGGTATTACACCCTTCGCTCTTAAAATATCGTTCCATTCACTGTCTTCAGATTCGTCCACCTGGACCTGAAACATTGGTTCATTCTGCATTATGTCTGCTGAATATGCCTTTCTTCTCAGTGATGTTTACTCGAAGGCGTTATCTTGTACTGCAGATTTCTTCAGGTCGATCATATAACCTTTTCTTTTTTTCCTCTAGCGGGATTTCCTCTTTTTTCAGTAATTTTTTTTCCAGCGATATTAATACAATGGGAAAATCAGGTCGTCACAATATTACTTAATTCTTTTTTGAATTGTAGAACATAAAGTATTGCTTTATTCATTCTGGTTCGAATTAGTCTCCTACTGTAAGATCAAAGCGGCAACGAAGCTCGAAGCTATACAAGCACCCAAAAATATATTTATACCCAAGAATGACTAAGGAAGTACCATATTATTGCGATAATGACGATAACAACATCATCAGATTATTCATTATTAGGCATGGACAAACAGAACACAATGTAAAAAAAATTTTGCAAGGTCACAAAGATACCTCGATCAATCCTACGGGAGAAGAACAAGCCACTAAATTGGGGCATTACTTGCGTTCAAGAGGTATTCATTTTGATAAGGTTGTCAGTAGTGATTTAAAAAGGTGTAGGCAAACTACGGCTTTAGTTTTGAAACATTCAAAGCAAGAAAATGTGCCTACTTCCTATACTTCGGGGTTAAGGGAGCGTTATATGGGTGTTATTGAAGGTATGCAGATTACTGAGGCTGAAAAGTATGCTGATAAACATGGTGAAGGCTCTTTTAGAAATTTTGGGGAAAAAAGTGACGATTTTGTTGCTAGGTTAACTGGATGTGTCGAAGAAGAAGTTGCTGAAGCATCTAATGAAGGTGTCAAGAATCTAGCCCTAGTTAGTCATGGAGGTGCTATCAGAATGATTTTACAATGGTTAAAGTATGAAAATCATCAAGCTCATAAGATCATTGTTTTCAACACCTCTGTCACTATAGTTGAATACGTCAAGGACTCCAAGCAGTTTATTGTGAGACGTGTCGGAAACACCCAACATCTTGGTGATGGCGAATTTGTCGTCAGTGACTTAAGATTACGTTAGACACTATATGGTTATTCACTGTTGGGTTTTTCTCATTTTGTATTAGAAATGCGGTTTAGGTAGTAATAGAAATTTCGCATGCGTGTATTTTATTTTAAAACATATAGTTCGTAAGGGTTTATCTAAATGCAGTAGATGTTCATAAATTATAGGGGTTTTATGTTTTTATATTATTGATATAGTTTTTCACATGAGATGAGAACGACGCGTTTATTTTAAAGGAAAGAAAACTGTGTCGTAATATGTAACAAGACTACATTGATACTCCATAGCAGAGAAATGGATATGTTCTGTCGGTGGTAAATTCAGGTGAATTGTATATCAGTGAAACTATGCAACAAACAAAATTTGGCAAGATGTATTTGGACCACGATTCGGTAGTTGAGTACTCAGAAGATGAAATTGTCGAAGCCGATCGTATTACATTGGGCTATAAAAAGAGATTGTCAATGATTGAAAATCAAATGCAACATCTTTTGGAGGATTTTACTTTGGACGTTCAGCAGATTGAATCCATTCTTGCCGACTTGCAGAAGTACTACGACGCGTTTCTACAACTTTTACAGAAAAGGAACAAATCATTACAATGTAAGAGGTCCACTCACCAGCCGGTCCCATCCCCAATGAATAGCCACACATCAACAAATGCAAAGGTTAATTTGAGCGGAAAGCTTATGAAGTTTCAGCTAAATAGTGTACAAAAGTTCGACGAAGAAAATATACTAAGGATTCTGCAAAATAAAAGAGAATTCGAACATTATTTCCAAATTGATAAAGGTAAGAAGCAAAAGGTGCTATTACTTGCCGTATATCAATGTCTCAATGGGCCAACACGTTTGCATAAAGTGCTTAATATTGAGGGAATTATACATAATAATAGTATCAGAACTATACTGGGCAAACAAGTGTCCAGTTCTAAGTGGACAGTGTTTCTGTACGATGTAAAACTAGTTTTATTGGCGCATAGACAAGATGTTCCGAACTTAGAAACTAGCAAGATGATCGTCAGATATGGTGATTTATTTCCCTGTGCATTGTACTTCAAAGATCATACAGCATACTAAGCGCTTTCCAGGGACACCTTCTGTCGCAAAATACCAGAATTTTTCTTGATTAAACGCAGCATATTGAGTATATGAAATTAACGGGACACTGTGTGAAAAATTTGTAGTTGTACTTTTTTGTTATCCCCTTTGGTAGACATATGGACGAATTACTACTAAGATTGGCTTCCATAAGGCCCAAATCCAGATATCACCTACGGTATGTCCTTTTCCTACTTGCAATGACAAATAATTTGTTATTTATCTTGGAACCTATATAAGTTACATCTGATTGCTTTTGTATTTTTTTTGGAGAATATTATTACCCGCGGGGAAGGAAGTAAGGGGAGAATTTTTGAGGTGTATAAAAGAGAGTGGAGGCTTAATCAATCAAAGAATTCTTTCTCGTTTATTTTCAGGGTTTGTGACTAAAAAACGATATTAAAATGTGGAAGGCCGTGATGAATGCTTGGAATGGAACCGAGAGTCAAAGTAAGAATGTTTCAAATATTCAATCTTACAGTTTTGAAGACATGAAAAGAATCGTTGGAAAGCATGATCCTAATGTGGTTTTGGTAGATGTTAGAGAACCATCTGAGTACTCGATTGTTCATATTCCTGCTTCCATCAATGTGCCATATAGATCGCACCCCGACGCGTTTGCCTTAGATCCTTTAGAATTTGAGAAACAGATTGGCATCCCAAAACCTGACAGTGCCAAGGAGCTAATATTTTATTGTGCTTCTGGCAAACGCGGGGGAGAAGCTCAAAAAGTCGCCTCCTCACATGGATATTCAAACACCTCACTATATCCTGGCTCTATGAATGATTGGGTTTCTCATGGGGGTGATAAACTTGACTTATAGCCTTGTATACTCTAGGTATGTACCCTGTGTATTTTCGTAAGCTAGTAACGTATTATGCCATTTATGTCGCACCGTTCATAATATTTGCCTATTGCATTGGCTGTGATAGCGGCGGCGCAAAGAAATTAGGAAGTATAAAAAAAAATACAAAACTTAATCTGAATGGAATAAGATAGCGATAACTCTCAACAAATGGAAGCGAGACAGAACAAAAAGACCAACGATGTTCAAGCATAGTACAGGTATTCTCTCGAGGACAGTTTCTGCAAGATCGCCTACATTGGTCCTGAGAACATTTACAACGAAGGCTCCAAAGATCTATACTTTTGACCAGGTCAGGAACCTAGTCGAACACCCCAATGATAAAAAACTATTGGTGGATGTAAGGGAACCCAAGGAAGTAAAGGATTACAAGATGCCAACTACAATAAATATTCCGGTGAATAGTGCCCCTGGCGCTCTTGGATTGCCCGAAAAGGAGTTTCACAAAGTTTTCCAATTTGCTAAACCACCTCACGATAAAGAATTGATTTTTCTTTGTGCGAAAGGAGTAAGAGCCAAAACTGCCGAAGAGTTGGCTCGATCTTATGGGTACGAAAACACTGGTATCTATCCTGGTTCTATTACTGAGTGGTTAGCTAAAGGTGGTGCTGACGTTAAGCCCAAAAAATAAGCCAAAAAGAACAAGTATAATCGATATATCCTGTATATAGACAACCTTTTGTGTATTTCAAATTTTTGTTGTCACCTCTTCGATTCATTCGATTTTCTCCTTGTGGTTCGCGGATAACCTCTTACTTCCATTAGTTTATGTGTGCGTTTATTTTTTTATCTTTCTCTATATATTACTTTAATGTGCATTCTTTTGCTTAAATACTCTACCTACGATTATGAAATTCAAATTGTTTAAACTCTTTACCCAATCTCTTCTTCCTTTTCCTTTCCATGACCTTTTCACGTTGCTTGGCCTTCATGTGATCAAATTTCCACTTTTGCACCACTTTACGTTTCTCAGACTTTTTCAAATGGTATCTCGTATTATTGTTTTTATTCATATCACTTTCGTATTCCTTGAGAATTTCACGCTCGAGATCTTTGTTTTTCATTGATTGCAATCTCGATTTCATACTTTTCAGTCTTTGTTCCATTTCTTCACGTTCTCCCTGGTCTATTTTTGATAGAAATTTTCTATCTTGTAACAGTTTCTGCAGTTCATCAATTTCTTTTTCTCTATATTCGTCCAAGAACTGGTAACGTTTTCTTATGATAGAACTATCAAGGGCTTTACCGGTGGACTTATCAAATCTGATGTCCTGATAGAGGTTAGACCTTTTATTTCTCGGTATTTCCAGCCCAGGGATATTTCGGACTCGTGGTACCCTTTTCTTGGATGATTGTTCTATTGGAGCGTGTTTGCTCTTCTTTTTTGGTACTTTCTGACCATGATGAGTTTCATCCTCACTATCTTCTTCAAAGAATCCAGCATCCTCGTCTGATTTGTCCTCACTGTCGTCATCTTCATCAAAACTTTCTTCTCTGTATGTAGTTGTGATCGGTTTTTTGTGAACGGGTTTCGTATCTTTGAAATCTTCTTCATCTATTATCGTTTCAGCCTTCTTCAAAGAACCAAAAGACAAGGTTTTCAACTCATCGTCACTTGATTCTTGTTCGTCAATTTCTCGCTTACTTTTGTTCGCCATTATGCTCTCCAATAAGTTTCCGTCATCTTCTTCTACGTCGGAGTTCAAGTCTGGCTTCAGATTTTTAAAGTAATACGACATTTTTAACCTTCTAGTGCTTATTGACCCTCTATACAATTTTTGGATGGCAATTTAATTATACTATTTAGTACTTATTCTTATGCCCCAGTTTTCCGGTAGAAAGGCAAGCTCATCGGTTGAAAATTTTCAAAGCGGGTAATAAACGTGTCTTTCGGTATTTAACCGCTCAGATAAAAGTTATTATTGCAAATAAAAGTAAACGTCCATGCCATCAGTTAGTGGACTATATAGATACATATGTTGTGTTTAATTAGATAATCATTGAATGAGGAAACGTACCACTACAATTCGTCGTGCTTGTTTCCTGAGGAGGAATGGTTCTTTTTAATTGGCTTCTTGCCAGTTTTTAAGTAAGCAATATATTCAGAACGTCTACTAAAAGGACCCTCATTGGGGGTAATACTAAAAGTGTCCCGCAGAAATTTGGAAATGTCATTTTTGTTGATTGAGTTCCCTTCATACTCCCAAAATTTATCTTTGTCTGCATCAAAAACGACAAGCTTACTTTTATCGCTCTGTCGCTGTTCAGGAATGACCTTCTGCAAATATTTGAAAATCTCAGGAGTTTTTTCATATGTTGGGTTCATATCGGTTAGTTGCTTGAGTTTTTTATTTGAAATTGAATAAAAATCGAACTTTCCTAACCAATCAAGGGCAATGCTTTTATAAACCGGTGAAATTTTGTCTTGTTTGGAAAATAACACCACGGAAAGTTTGGGTGACTTTCTAAGTAAAGAGCCAAGTGTATCTATACGGACAAACTTTTTGACATATGACCTTATTCTTGAAAGAGAAAAATCAACAATAGGCGCGAGAGTTCTTGCACCTGAGTACACTTCATTGGCATGAGCGCTGAAACTTTTTTTGGCGTTATCTATTGGCTTAGATAGGTCAATTTTTGGGGGCCTAAATACCATTAACGTGGGAAATCCGTTTACGTCGTATTTAGCACACAAAGCCTTATTCTTGTTAAGGTCACAGTTTACAGCAGCAACTTGGACTACACCATCCAATCTTTTTGCTGCCTTGCGGAACGTACTAGAGAGCTTCTTACAATGGCCGCACCACGGAGCATAAAATTCCACTAATGATGTGTAATTTGTGTTATGGATCGCTTTATCGAAGCTTTTTGGCGTTAACTCTGATATATGAGGATCGGAATCGTAAAAGTTTTGCGCCTTTACTTCATTCATAATAAAAAGTCCCAAAAGGAGCTTAATAATATTAAGAAATAACATTATATGTCAAATTTTGTCTCTCCTAATTGTGTTAAGTGGATGCTTACTGTTGAAAATGACTGCGAAAAGATATTTCTCTTCATGTTATTTAACTTTTACGTGTCAATTTTAATTTTTACCAAATTTTTATACGCCTCGCAAGGCTCGAACAACGGCCCTTTTTTCAAGGGATAAGCACATGACACTGGGCGACAAAGGAGGAATATAAAGAGAAATTTGCGTCAATTTGTATCCAGATAAGATCCTTTGAAAAGATGGTTTTTGGCTTGTGCGATAGTAATGGCTTTAAGGCTATTTCGAAAATCCAGTTTTTTTGCAAAGATATCAATGGAAGGCCCTAAAGGTTCATCGCCATTTGCGTTTTACGCATTTTATCAACTTTATTCGCACTTGAATCCGGGGAAATCGAGCAGCCTTTCTTTAGAAGATATTAGAAGAAGGCTATACCCCGACTTTAAAATAGATTACAATGAGAAAACTTCGTTGTTCATAACTTGGAAGAAAAAGTCCAATAAACATCACACAATAGACACTAACGAAGAGAATTATATACTTAGAGGATGTATCGGTACATTTGCTAAGATGCCGATTGCACATGGTATTGAGAAATATTCCTTGATTGCTGCTTTAGAGGATAGGAGATTTTCTCCGATCCAGAAAAGGGAATTGGTGGACCTGAAATGCAGTTGCAACATCTTAGGCAACTTCAAAACTATTTTTCGAGGTGGTGGTAATCCAAATGGGGACATTTTCGATTGGGAACTCGGAAAGCACGGTATTGAACTGTATTTTAAGCATCCCAAAACAGGCACCACATGTAGCGCAACCTTTTTACCTGATGTTATGCCTGAGCAACATTGGAATAAAGAAGATACCTTTGCCAATTTAATCGAGAAGGCGGGTTACTGGGGCAATATTAGTGAAGTAATGGATAATTTTGAAACTTATTTCATTGAAGTAATAAGGTACGAGGGCAAAAAAAGTTCCATAACTTATGAGGAATTTAACAAACAGTTAAAAGATATAGAGGCTTAGAAAATAACCCTCGTTAGTTAGTCTTAGAAACATTAAAAAAAATATGCTTTTATACATTGATCAAGCTTAAAAATTGGACGCAACCGGAATCGAACCGATGACCTCTTCCTTGCAAGGGAAGCGCGCTACCAACTGCGCCATGTGCCCTGATGACTGTTGAAACTAATTTCTAATGAGTGGTAAATACATTTGTGGGAAATATCTTTAAGACCATCTCGGACCTGTATATAATCTCCGAGTATTTCCATTAAAGATGAATTAAATACATGAAATATCTATTAAAGACATATACTCAAGGAAAAGAAGTAGTAGATATATCTTCTTTATATATATTGCCCTGTGTTGCTAGCAGGGTGTTGGAACAAATAATTTGTTCCGTATTGGAAAATTTATAATTAGGTCCAAGAACAAGTTCGCTATGATGATGACATATTACTTTGTTCAAAGAGATGGTTTAAAATAAATATGTATAGCAGAATTATAAGAGGCGAAATCGACCAATTAGTTGAACAATTAACTTAAAATCTAATATATATATATATATATATATAGGAAATATACGGCACGTTATGCTAGAGATATTAAACATCCCAACTCGGTTAATGGGTACAATAAAAAAAAGAGGGATTAATGTTTGTCTACGTATAAACGAATAAGTACTTATATTGCTTTAGGAAGGTACTATACACTCGCTTCTGTCATGCTCGAGTCCGCTTCATCTGTGAAAGATTCAGCCACGCTTGAAGTAACAACAGGAGGCAAGACGAGGGGTCTGGTGCCATACTGTTCATCAAATTCAGTAAAGTCGAGTTGTGAGTTATCGTCCATTATCTCACAGTATTTCTTCGTAACCACTTTTTCCAGTTCTAAAGAGTCTTCGTATACTACTGAACCCTCAGTATTGTATATCCTAGCATTGGAAAATATCAGATGAAAGTCTTGAAGGGTCTCTTTAAGGGAGTTGTAAGCTAGCGTTTCAATATGCGTGTTAATATTATCAAAGGCGACAGGGTACTTAATAATCATATAGTAGTCGGGATATAGTGCTTTGGAAGGTTTGGAGAGGAAAATGTCAGAAAGTTTCCTTCCAGCTTCATTTTCATAATTGAGAGCAAAGTGGTATAAGTCTAGAGCTTGTTTAGCAACTTTCTCTCTAATATCAATAGGACTCGTTGCCGCAGCGGGCGTGCGGACATAATCAAGCCCATTTCTTGCTTTTGGCGGCCTTCCTCGTCCACGTCCTCGCCCTCGACCACGACCACGACCGCGACCACGGCCCCTCGTTGAAGTTCTTGCTGATTTAACAGATGTTTTTCCCGCTGTACGTGGTTTTGGAATGTCCATAAAATCCTCACTGGGAGAGTTATCGCCAGTAACTGGACTTGATTCAAGCGCTGGTGGTTCAGAATTTTCAGATCCTTCAAGTTTCACTTTCTTAGGTCTTCCACGGGGCCTTCCTGCCTTTCTCTTTTTAGACAAGAAATCATCGTCATTCATTGCCAAATCCGTATCTGCCCGATCTTCGGCCGATATATTATTAATTCTAGGACCGTCATTATCAGTGTCAATGTTTTCGCCTTTAATTTCTCCATTCCCATCAATCGCCTCGCTCTTATCTTCCTTCTTTGTTCGTTGTTTTCTTGCCTGCTTGTCATTTTTTTCATCATCGCTAACTTCAAATTGTCTTAACCACTGTTCTTCAGACATATTATCGTTGTAAGTTGCCGTCTTACGTTCTCTTGCACCCCTTCCATTGTAAACAGCAGCAGATTCTGATTCTTCACGTTTAAGCTCGGCACCAATATCTCTACTGTAAATATCAGGTAATTCACTCTTTTCTAAGAGACGGCTCTTTACTCCCAATTCTTCCTCCTTCTTTGATCTATCTTCATCCATCCTTGTAAGAACAGCCATTTCGTCGTCATTTCGAGCAAGAATTTCGTTGATTTCTGAGTCTTTTAACTCCTCTTCTTCTTCAACACCAGACTCTCTTTTCTTTCTACGTTCCTCTTCTGCATCCAGCAAAGATCTAAGCAACGCTTCTTGTTCCTCCGATGTAGATTTGTTATCGAATTTACCTGCTTGAATGACTTTACCATCGATATCTAGCTTCTTGTAGGCTCTCTCTAGGATAACTTCTTCAACTGAATTCGTAGTAATCAATCTTAGAATTCTAACTTCATTCTTCTGACCTATTCTATGCGCTCTATCCTGAGCTTGCAAATCTTGATGAGGATTCCAGTCAGTATCAAAAATAATGACAGTGTCTGCAGTTTGTAAATTTAAACCCAAACCACCCGCTCTAGTTGATAAGATAAAGCACAAGTATTCAGAATCAGGGGCGTTAAATAGACGTAACAACTCACTACGTTCATCAGATTTTGTATGACCATCTAACCTCAGGTACTTGATATTAATGTACCTTAAAAAATCTTCCATAATATCCATAATTTGGGTCATTTGAAAAAAAATTAATACTCTATGCCCAGTTGCCTTAAGCTTAGGCAAAATTCTATCTAATAGTTCAAATTTACCAGCAACACGCCAAATATCATCATTCGTTTCTCTTGTTGGATTGATTTGGTCCTCAACTTCTTCAAATACAAAAGGATGATTACAGATTTTCTTTAGTTGCATGATTTGATTATTGAAACCTCTTAAACCTACCATTTTCTTATTATTTTGATCACCGATAAAAAGACGACGATATTTCAACATTTGTTGGTACATAATTTGTTGTAAAGCGCTCATTTTGCACTTCACTACCTTCTCAACTTTATCCGGTAATTCTTTTTCTACATCCTTTTTCAAACGACGCAATAAAAAGGGTCTCAAGACTTTATGCAATCTCCTGATAACCAAAAGCGTCTCTTCTTCACTCAACTCAATTTTATCTTGCCCACCGGTGTTGGCAAAGGGTGTATTGAACCATTCATCAAAAGATTTCACGGAATTGAAAATCTTGGGTAACACAAAATTCAATAAGGCCCATAATTCTGGCAAGTTGTTTTGAAGTGGTGTACCTGTCAAAATTAATCTATAATCTGCATGGTAATGTGTGTTCAAGGTTAAAGAAAGCTTGGATTGTGCATTTTTCATTCTATGGCCTTCATCAATAATCATATGGACCCACTTGACCTTGGATAAAAGTGCTCTTTCTTTAATAATATACTCAAAGGTAGTCAGAACTACATCAAATTCACCTGCCCTTATTTTAGCCTGTTTGGCTTTCCTCTCATTTGGCGAACCTTTAAATGATATAGTTCTTAAGGTAGGAGCCCATTTCGCGAATTCACTGCTCCAATTTGACAGTGTAGATAAAGGAACAATGACTAAATATGGCCCACGAATATTCTTCATTTCATATAAATATGTAAGTAAGGATATCGTCTGGATAGTCTTACCAAGACCCATTTCGTCTGCTAAAATACCATTTAAATGATTATTGAAAAGCGAAACCATCCACTGTAAACCCTTGATTTGATAGTCCTTTAAGGTACCACCAACCAATATTGAAGGCTGCTTCTTGATATCTTCTTTAATTCTATGTGCGACATTGTAATAATCGACGTTAGAATTGTCGTCGTCGTCATCATATTCTTCATCCTTCATCTTGGGGACCATGGACAAATCATCCACTTCCTCCGATGCTTCCTTTATGTGGGAATCAATCATTTCTTTAGTGTACTTTTGTTGATCTTTCACGGCTCTTGTTAAAGAATCTAAAAATGCGTTTGTTTGCCTTAGAAGATGTGTAATTCTTGTATCTTTGGTTTGGTCTAATAATTTTATATAGGCTTCCTCATCGTTCGCCTTTAAAGCCTGTAAACGTTCTTTTGCCTTTTTTTCAGCTCTCTTTTGCTCATCCCTTTCTAAATTAGTATGCGTAGCAATGAGTCTATGGCCAAACTTCAACCTTTTATTCTTTTTATCTTGTCTTCTATTATATTGATTGATGGCGGATTTATTCATCGACTTTAATCTGGCCACTGCCTCAGTCTTCTTCCTTTCTAACTTAAGTAATTCATGATTCTTATAAAGTTGGCTTGTTAGCAATGCATCTTGAACGTTGATGTTTCTTATTTTCGAAAGAAAATTTGGATGTGTATTGGTTAATAAAGAATTTTGATGCCATTCAAATTGTAATACATGACCTCTTACGGCTTTTTGTAACGGTAATAATTGTAAGGCGTAGTAATCGTAAAGAGCATTTTCCCTGGTTGATTCCGTACATTCGTCATTTAGTAGCTTATCCAAACAGTCATTTACCGTAGTATCTAGGTTCAATGCAATTAAAGTTTGGTAAATGTCAGTAGCGGTATGTGTGTCAATACCAACCGGTAGAACGCCAGGTTCAATAGTAAACTTTGCATGATCCGAATTGGCCAATAAAGTCTGATAATCGATATTACTTTGTGAGATATTGGGCATCGTAAAAGAATCAACCATCATATCAGGATCATCTATATCTACCACTTTTATTCCTTCCTTATATTGATCTTGAAGGACGTTTAAAGGAACGGGTTTCTGCGGTTTTGGCGGGTTATTTTGCTCGGTGTGGGTCTTATTACTATTAGGAGCTGTTTTAGCTACGTTTGAAATGGTTTCGTTTTCCTCTTTTTTCGATTCTGTTTGCGTGATTGGAGTGCCACTTACAGTTTGCGAATTTTTATCGAGGGTGCCATTCTTCGCATTATGTACACTAGATGGACCAGCTGGTGAAACAGATGCAAAATTTTCGTCTTTGCTATCTAAAGGTGCATTTCTGGTAAGCCCAGAGACGTTGTCAGTGTTAGTGTTATTGTAGTGGGAATTGGTGCCGGGTTGCTGCGTATTGTTGCCGCCATTGAGATTTGATTGGTTATTTTGATCGGTGGGTTGTCTTCTTCTCGCAAACTCACTCAAAGACAGTAACATTCTTTTGAAATCTGGAGGATGGTTAATAGATTTTTGGATAACAGCCTGAAATTCAAACGGAATAGGCTTTCTATTTACTAGACATTTTAGAGATGTGATTTGGGCCTTTAACAGTTCGGATTGCTCGGCAGTAAACATTGTCATGGGTAATCTTCTCCCCTGTTGCAGTCTCGCTTGTGCTTGTTGTGCCTGTTGTGCCTGTTGCGCTTGTTGCGCTTGTTGCGCCTGTTGTGCTTGGAATTGTGCCTGCTGCATCTGCGCCTGCTGGGGCATAGGAGAATTTATCTGCGAACCTGGCATCACATTTGAATCCTGTATGTTGTGTTCTTGTAGTGATCGATTTTGCGGTTGAAGCTCGGAATTATTAAGGTTTAAGTTATTATGGTTTGAGTTATCTGGTTTCTCCGCAGCATTTTCTCCATTGTTTGCTGGTGTTGGTGAAAAATTAGTTGCATTTAATGAACCAACCGAAGATTGCCGTTGCGGTAGCATGTTATTACCACCATTGCTATTTAATGGCATCTGTGTTTGCATGATTGGTGATTGATGAGCAGAAGTGCTAAAGGTCTCATTTCCATTCAATTGCATATTCGGAGCTAAATGCGGGGAAGCAGAAGCAGAAATGTGCGAGGAAGCATTATTCGGCAGTTCTGCTTGATCTGAAGAATTTGGAACAATATTTTGCTGAGAACCTGAAATGCCTTGCTGTTGGCGTTGCATTTGTAATTCTTGTCGCTGCTTGGCAGCAAATTGCAACACTTTAGTCAAATAGATAAATTCCGGCACACTCGGAGCGTTCATTCCATGTTCATTTCTCAAATGCTGCCATCTTAAATAGCAGCGGTTGACCTCTTCGTTGCTAAATTGACGCTGTGGTATGTTCATGGCAGATAATTAATCGGAAGTCGTGAAAATAGCAGAAAGTCGCGATTAGAGAAACAACAGAATAGCTAACCTTCCCGAAGATTTATATACAAAAGGTCCACGTACGTCACAAATATCTTCTTTATTGAGACTAGAGGTGACCTTTCTTTTAACTTATTGTCCTACCGCCTCAGGATGGCCCCGTTTCGTCAATCAATTTGTTGATATTTGTCTTTCAAACGCGGTTTTAACATATCGCGAACAACGGTATTCGGGTAACAGCCTATCACTATTTTTACCGGCGGCTATTTTTCCTAAACCTAGTATATATACGCGAAAACTGGCTATCCTGCAAAATTCCAATAGTGGCGAATGTCTTGGAATTAATCTGCAAGGAAAATAAGCGTTAGGAACGTCAACTGTATTTTGCTCACTAATTCTTCTTCACCATGTCTTCTTCTTTTTTTTTCAATTACTTGTTAGTTCTTAGTGTCCTTATGTTCACTCAGAATAGCCATTAAGAATAGTGTCTTTTTGGAAGTGAAGGAGTTTCAATAAAAAGAAAAAAGCGAATATTTCAACACTGTGTTCTAAGAAAAGGCTCTATAGCTTTTTTTTTATTAGTTTTATTAATTTGAAAAATGCCTTGTTTGTTTTATATATATATATATATATATATATATGTGTGTATTTAGGGCAGCCGCGGCCAACAGGGGGTATGGGTATGAAGAGGTGATAGAAGAAGTGAAAAATGAAAAAAAATGGAAATCAAGGAAAGAGTAGTGAAAAAAAGAAAAAAAGGAAAAAAGGGCAAAAAGAGAACGCAATACCATAGAGTTGGAGGTGTTGGACTTGTGAATTTATTTTTGATTGAAAATAGTTCGGAGTCAGTAGATTCTTCTTTAAAATAAAAAGGAGCCCAGACTTACTGATAGATCTTGCATATACTCCGGTAATGGATATTCCCTCTTCAAATCAAATTCAACATGGCCAAAGGAGTGAAAGGAACCGAAGAATGCCGAGGGCTTCTTTTTCTTCTACAGCCACTACTTCTACGGCGGCCACATTGACTTCCGCGATGGTACTGGATCAGAACAATTCGGAACCGTACGCAGGTGCAACATTCGAAGCCGTGCCAAGTTCTATTGTATCATTCCATCACCCTCATTCTTTTCAATCAAGCAACCTCCCAAGTCCGCATTCTTCAGGGAACCTAGAGCAGAGAGGCCGCCGATTGACTGAATCAGAGCCTTTAGTATTATCCTCGGCTGAACAGTCTCGAAGCTCTTCTAGAAACCCTTCTCATTTTCGATTTTTCACTCAGGAGCAAATATCCAATGCTGAAGGCGCTTCCACGTTAGAAAATACAGATTATGACATGGCCTGGGATGCCACCCCCGCTTATGAACAAGATAGAATCTATGGTACGGGCCCATCTTCCAGGCGTTCTTCTATTCGAAGTTTTTCCAGAGCATCATCTCTCTCAAATGCAAAGTCTTATGGATCTTTCAGTAAGAGGGGTCGCTCTGGTTCAAGGGCACCACAAAGGCTGGGAGAAAATTCTGACACTGGGTTCGTTTATCATTCCGCTACACATTCATCATCCAGTTTATCGAGATATACGACCAGAGAAAGAATTCCTATTGAACTAGAAAGTCAAACAGATGAAATACTAGAAGACGAGTCTTCTACACATTCTTTAGAATCTTCAGATAGTAGGCGATCTGCAAGCGAAAATAATAGAGGAAGCTTTTCTGGTCATGATGATGTTCATAATCAGCATAGCGAATATCTAAAACCTGACTATCATGAAAAGTTTTATCCACAGTATGCACCAAACTTGCATTACCAAAGGTTTTACATTGCGGAAGAAGATTTAGTTATTGGTATCGCTGCTTACCAGACCTCAAAATTCTGGTATATTATTTACAACCTGTGCTGCTTCTTGACTTTCGGATTAGTTTATCTTTTAACGAGATGGCTTCCCCATCTGAAAGTTAAATTTTATGGCGTGAAAGTGCCATTGGCTAAAGCAGAATGGGTCGTGATAGAAAACGAGTTTGGTGAGTTTGTCATACAACCTATCGATCGACAGTGGTATAATAGACCATTAAGTACTGTTTTACCTTTTGAAAATTACCCTAATCCGTCATATGAACCAAATGATATCAATTTGAGCCACCACCATGCCAATGAAATTAATCCAAATGTGCCTATCTTGATCACATTTGAATACAGATATATTAAGTTCATATATTCACCGCTGGATGATCTCTTTAAAACTAACAATAACTGGATAGATCCTGACTGGGTGGATTTAAGTACCGTATCAAATGGTTTAACTAAGGGGGTTCAAGAAGATAGAGAACTTGCGTTTGGTAAAAATCAAATTAATTTGAGAATGAAAACTACTTCAGAAATTTTATTCAATGAAGTGTTGCATCCGTTTTATGTCTTTCAAGTATTTTCGATAATTTTGTGGGGCATTGATGAATACTACTACTACGCCGCATGCATTTTTTTGATTTCTGTACTGTCTATTTTTGATTCATTGAATGAACAGAAGAAAGTATCGAGAAACTTAGCTGAAATGTCCCACTTTCATTGTGACGTTCGTGTTTTGAGGGATAAGTTTTGGACAACGATAAGCTCATCAGAACTAGTTCCGGGCGATATATATGAAGTATCTGACCCAAATATAACAATATTGCCTTGTGACTCTATTCTTCTGTCCAGTGATTGTATAGTCAATGAATCCATGCTAACTGGTGAATCTGTGCCCGTTTCGAAATTTCCAGCTACGGAAGAAACAATGTACCAATTATGTGACGACTTCCAGAGCACCCAAATATCGAGTTTTGTTTCCAAATCCTTCTTGTATAACGGTACAAATATAATTAGAGCAAGAATTGCCCCCGGGCAAACCGCTGCTTTGGCGATGGTTGTAAGGACAGGATTCTCAACAACAAAGGGCTCCTTGGTTCGTTCCATGGTTTTCCCAAAACCAACTGGTTTTAAATTCTATAGAGATTCCTTTAAATATATTGGATTCATGTCATTAATCGCAATTTTCGGTTTTTGCGTCAGTTGCGTTCAGTTCATTAAACTTGGTTTAGACAAAAAGACAATGATATTAAGAGCTTTAGATATCATAACAATTGTAGTGCCACCAGCTCTGCCCGCAACTTTAACCATTGGTACCAATTTTGCTTTGAGTAGGTTAAAGGAGAAGGGAATATTTTGTATCTCTCCAACAAGGCTTAACATTAGTGGTAAAATCGATGTTATGTGTTTTGATAAAACTGGAACACTTACCGAAGATGGCTTAGATGTACTTGGAGTACAAATATCGGAGCCAAATGGGGTTAGAGGCCAGAAGTTTGGAGAACTATTGAGTGATATTCGCCAAGTATTTCCTAAATTTTCTTTGAACGATTGTAGTTCGCCATTAGATTTTAAGTCCAGGAACTTTTTCATGTCATTATTAACATGTCACTCACTGAGGTCAGTTGATGGAAATTTACTCGGTGACCCACTAGACTTTAAAATGTTTCAATTTACCGGTTGGTCATTCGAGGAGGACTTCCAAAAACAAGCATTCCATTCATTATACGAGGGAAGACATGAAGATGATGTTTTCCCAGAAAATTCAGAAATCATTCCTGCGGTAGTTCACCCTGATAGTAATAATAGAGAAAATACGTTTACTGATAATGATCCTCATAATTTTCTAGGGGTGGTGAGAAGCTTTGAATTTTTATCAGAGCTAAGACGTATGAGCGTAATTGTTAAAACGAATAATGACGACGTATATTGGTCGTTTACTAAAGGTGCGCCCGAAGTTATTTCAGAAATATGTAATAAATCAACTTTACCTGCAGATTTTGAAGAAGTACTACGTTGTTACACTCATAACGGATATAGGGTTATCGCATGTGCTGGGAAGACACTTCCAAAAAGAACTTGGTTATATTCCCAAAAAGTATCTAGGGAAGAGGTTGAGTCAAATTTGGAATTTTTGGGTTTCATTATCTTCCAAAATAAACTAAAAAAAGAGACCTCTGAAACTCTGAAAAGTTTACAAGATGCAAACATCAGGACGATAATGTGTACGGGTGATAACATACTTACTGCTATTTCCGTAGGTAGGGAAGCTGGTTTGATACAATGCTCTCGCGTTTATGTTCCATCCATTAATGATACACCCTTGCACGGTGAGCCCGTAGTAGTATGGAGGGACGTCAATGAGCCAGATAACATTTTGGATACCAAGACTTTGAAACCTGTCAAGCTGGGGAATAATAGTGTTGAAAGTCTACGTGAGTGTAACTATACTCTTGCAGTTAGCGGCGATGTATTTAGACTGTTGTTCAGAGATGAAAACGAGATACCAGAGGAATACTTAAACGAGATTTTATTGAATTCATCAATCTACGCAAGAATGTCGCCTGATGAAAAGCATGAATTGATGATACAGCTGCAGAAGCTAGATTATACAGTTGGATTCTGTGGTGATGGTGCAAATGATTGTGGGGCACTCAAAGCGGCAGACGTAGGTATTTCCCTTTCGGAGGCTGAAGCTTCAGTTGCTGCTCCGTTCACTTCAAAGATATTTAATATTAGCTGCGTACTTGATGTCATTAGGGAAGGGCGTGCTGCGTTAGTTACATCTTTTGCATGTTTCCAGTACATGAGTTTGTACTCTGCCATCCAATTCATCACTATTACTATACTTTACAGCCGTGGTTCTAATTTGGGAGATTTCCAATTCCTGTACATTGATTTATTGCTGATCGTTCCAATCGCAATTTGCATGTCATGGTCCAAATCCTATGAAAAGATAGATAAAAAGAGGCCTTCCGCTAACCTAGTTTCACCTAAGATTTTGGTTCCTCTTTTGATTAGCGTATTCTTGGTGTTTTTATTCCAGTTCATTCCATGGATAATCGTACAAAAGATGAGCTGGTACATCAAGCCAATCGTTGGGGGCGACGACGCCGTGCAATCTTCAGATAATACCGTATTGTTCTTCGTCTCAAATTTTCAATATATTTTGACTGCTATAGTTTTGTCTGTGGGTCCACCATATAGAGAGCCGATGTCAAAAAACTTTGAATTTATCGTTGATATCACTGTCTCTATCGGTGCAAGTCTACTGCTAATGACTTTGGATACAGAATCATACCTTGGTAAGATGTTACAGCTGACCCCTATATCAAACAGTTTTACAATGTTTATCATTGTATGGGTGATATTAAATTACTATGCTCAACTGTATATACCGCCATCGATAAAAGGTTGGTTAAAGAAAAAGAAGAGTAGCAAAAAGTATAAACTACTGATACAAGAAGAAATGAAATTAAAAGAAGTTTAAAGCAAAGATTTTTATCTATGTATGTGTACAAGTACCATGTTCTATAATTAAAATTATTACTATTTAGACGCATTTCTCATCGAAAGGAAGCAATTCCATACCACTCCAACTGAAGAGCTAAAAGGTGCTTGGAAATCTCTAGGCATTATAAGGAAATTAATGAATTGTACCATTGGCCACACCAGATAGTTACAGCCAAGCGTAGATATATATAGCCTTTGGATTTTCTTGCCAAGGGTGTCCTTATCTCCACCTTCCATCACATAGTTTGAGAACATAAAGAAACAATAGAGAGAGATTGGCGAATAAAGGAGCTGATCCGAAAGAACCCTTTCAAAAACCTGTACCACTGTCGGATCTTCAGTGTAAAAGAAATTCAAGAACTTGTACCAAGGAGCCTGGAAAAATGATATAAAAAATCCCCAGAACATAAAACACCCCCACCTGAAGAAGTCAAATGTGTCCGTTTTGAAAGTAGCTAATGGCCTATCAAGTTCAGGATAGTCGTCGTTATCCGTGTAGGAGCTATGTTCCGAGGTAAAATCATTGAAGATAGATAGCTCATCACTTTCATAACCTCCTCCATTTTCTACATCACGGTTGTTCTGAACATGATGAAAGGTATCGTTAAGTATTTGCGGTATAGGGTCCACGTGATATGAATAAAAGCAGGCTATACTTTGTGCTAGTATGTCAGATATCCCAAATAAAAGAATGTTCGTGCATAAAGTTGCAAAAACAGCAGAATTAGCATACAGCTGTCTATAATGACTGGTAAATTTCCATAGGCTAGTAACCCATATGACTAACAGCAACCAGTGCGTAAGTGTTATACGTTGTATTCGCTTGTTCATTAACGTTCTTAATGCTGCTGCTGCCCTTCTTGTCCAAGATCCGAGAACACTTTGGTGATTCTGGTCATCGTTACTCATGTTGCCGTTATCATAATGTACAACGATCTGATCCCTGCCAAAAAGTTGAAGAGGCATCTACAGAATTGAAAAAACTTTCGAAATATATACTCTGAGTTCTTGCTCCCCGTTTTGTACGATGTTCCTAATGCAAACACACGTCCTTTAAAGATCCCCTGATAGGTTTCATTAAAGGCAACTTCCATACACGTTGAAGTGCCAATTTTTTCCCTACATCCAAGCATTCTGGGTTTGTATGGGTGTTACACCGGTTTTTCTTTTTTATTTCCAGAGAAGTACAATTTTAGGCGGGTTTCAAATTTCCCCTGTGTGCGAGAAACGCTCCGGTACGCCTAGGCTCACTCCGGTCCTTCTCCCCATTTCTATCAGCGCGATAGGCATACTGTGGGAGAGCGGCACTAGGGAGACCGGTGGGAAGCACCGTATCTAGTAACGCACGCTCTTTTGCAAAAATATCCATTAATTGCATGTAACTTAGATTAACACTGGTATTAAGATTTCGCAATTTTGGGCTGGATTATTAAGGTCGAGTAGCAAAGTTTAGCAAGAACAGTACGAACTAAGTAGCCAAGATGTTGATGCCAAAGGAAGACAGAAACAAGATCCACCAATACTTATTCCAAGGTATGTTTTAGAATAACTTTCAGAAAGCATGAAGATACACGGAAAGTCAAGCGAGGGAAGTTATGCGTATACACAGTAGCGGTAGTGTGCATTCACATACACGATGTTTCAAACACACAGATGGATACCATGCATATGAGGTTAAAGGATTTCTTATGAATATATTAGTGGATTACATAGAAGAAATTACAAGGAACCGTGTGACGACATTTTCGAAAGGACAGCACAAGGCCATCGACCCTGGAGACGTATGAAATATGGTATACGTCCTATATTTGGGCAAGAAAACGGTAAAACTGTTTTACGCGGAGATCCAACTTTTGATCCTTACCGAGTACCACGAATCATCTATATGATCTTTTTACTAACTTATCTTCAATTTCAACGGAGAGGTGTAAACATCATTCTCTCCTATGATAATTTCTTTTTTTATACAGAAGGTGTTGTTGTCGCCAAGAAGGATTTCAACCAAGCCAAGCACGAAGAAATTGACACCAAGAACTTGTATGTCATTAAGGCTTTACAATCCTTGACTTCTAAGGGTTACGTCAAGACTCAATTCTCATGGCAATACTACTACTACACCTTGACTGAAGAAGGTGTTGAATACTTGAGAGAATACTTGAACTTGCCAGAACACATTGTTCCAGGTACCTACATTCAAGAAAGAAACCCAACTCAAAGACCACAAAGAAGATATTAAGGAATTCGTAGCTCCAATTGAATTTTCTCTTTTGTAACATTCTTCTGGTTCTATATATCTAGGTTTATATTTTGATGTGTTGTACTTTCAATTACATTGAACTTATGTATATTTTTTAATTAATAAAGTGAAATCAAAAGCAAAGTCAAGGTTGCCGAGTAAACGGTTTGTATGGTATTTCTGTCGTATATAGCAGATAATCACCATATATATATATATACCATGGTGATAGTCTGTAGCTTTTACAATGCAAATGGCGGCGCACGACTATAATATTCAGAAATAGTAATTTCATCATCTTTTGCTTCTCTTGCCGAAATAGATACTTTTTTCGCGATCACCCTACGCATAAAAATTTTTCCAAGTGATGAGATGAGCCTTTAACAAAAAAAGTGCAGTTTGATTTCAGAAGGGTCGTTTCTTAGTGTACTTTATATCATCGACTAAGCCGTATATCCAGACAGCATATACCTATATACTATTCTAGATGTCAGCAGAAGATTACAAGAACTTACCAGTCACCGTTGAAAAGCCTATCCCAGTGGTATACGATTTGGGTAACCTGGCAGCATTCGATAGTAATGTCTTGGATAAAAACGATTTAGATTCTTCGAATGCTAGGCGTGAAGAAAAGATAAAGAGTCTTACTCGTGATAATGTTCAGTTACTAATCAATCAACTATTATCACTACCTATGAAAACAACAACGGAGTCTGTAGGTGGCACCGGCGGTCAAAGTTCCGTGATGACCTTGTTGCAGCTTCCTGACCCTACCACTGACTTACCAAGAGAAAAGCCACTGCCAAAGGCTAAGGCTATGACCAAATGGGAGAAGTTTGCAGCTAAGAAGGGTATTAAACCAAAGGAAAGGGCAGGAAAGATGATTTATGATGAGGCATCCGGTGAATGGGTTCCAAAGTGGGGCTACAAGGGCGCAAATAAGAAGTTAGATGATCAATGGTTGGTGGAAGTTGATGATAAAGTAAAAGGCACTGACAATGAATTGATCGATCCAAGAACTTTGAATAGGGCAGAAAGAAAACGTTTAGTCAAGAAGAACGAAAAACAACAAATGAGAAATATGAAGAATGCCTTATGATAGTGAAAGACGTTGTTGCTTCCTACTTGCGTCCCCAATCGATCCGCTAACCTTTTTTTTAACTACAGCATAACCTCACATCTACGTATCCTTACATCTATAATATTTTTAAATAATTGTAAATTAGAAAAACATCAAAATTCCGTTCTATATTTTGATACATTTTTTTGCAGTAGTCCAAGATGAGATCAGAATAAGATAGGTGAAAATTTTAACAAGTACTAAAGCGTTCGTTGACAGCTTTCTTTGCGTTGCCATGGCTGAATTAAACGATTATAGTACGATGATCGATATTCTTCTCTCTGATATGGATTTGGAAACGGTCACAACTAAAAAGGTTAGGATGGCTTTGAAAGAAGTATATGCAATCGACGTTGAATCACAGGGAAAAGCAATTAACAAATTGATTAGGAAACATCTAGATCTTGTAAAAGAAAGGCCGCGCTTCGAAAGATCTCTTGAGGATCTGCTAAAGGAAAATGCTACTTTGGCGATTGAGCTCACCAAGGAAATTACCGTAAGCAAACGATCATCTGGAGAGGAAAAGAACGATAGCGAAACCAAAGGTACTCATGTTGAGAAGAAAAAAGGGACTGTTAGTAAGTCACCTATTTCAACACGAAAAGTTACACTATCTAAATCATTAGCGAGTTTGCTAGGAGAGCATGAATTGACGAGGACCGAAGTAGTACGACGACTCTGGGCATATATTAAAGCGCATAATCTGCAGAATCCTAACAACAAGAAAGAAATACTGTGCGACGAAAAATTAGAATTAATACTTGGCAAGAGTACCAATATGTTTGAGATGCACAAAATTTTGGCAAGTCATATGGCAGAGCCTAAAAAAATAAGCGACTGTCCTCCTCTTATCCAAGAAGTCCGCAGAAAGGAAAAGCCCATCGTTTCAGATTCCGAGCAATCAGATACAAAGGGCATTTGAATCAAGGATATCATGAAAATTTCAAGGCGTTGAAATTTGTGTTGTTAAGGCAACACTATAGGAATGAAAAATGGCCTCTCTATTATAAAGTCCTTTTGCCTTATTTTTTCGGTAGCTGCCTACAATTTGTAACGTTAACATTCCCGGGTGAAAAGATACATGAGTATGTAGAGATTTGTATATATATACCTACGTAGAAAATAGAAAGGCGAATAGCTCTGCTCCTAGTTGAATATTAGTAGCGTTCTCACATCATTAAGAGGATAAGCCGGCATTTTATAGGGCTTTTGCAGCTAGTGTGAAACTTATGAATCGAACAGTCTCCACATTATCATCTACTGTATCTGATGTATCCGTGGAAATACCGTCAATATGCAACGTCATTAATACCGAATTACCAACATCAGATGTCTATCTTTACACTTTAAAACTAATTTTGTTGGATTATATCAACGAACCGCGATTTAAAGAAGCAGCTTTGCTATCGAATAGGACAGGAACGTCAAGGGTTTTATCTGACAAAACGAATCATCAGCAAACGCAACATGGGAAGAAACTAGTGGTTGACAAACAAGACGATATGTCGGAACGCGATATAGTACAGGCAACTTTACGTATATTAAAAGGGAAGTTGGCACAAATTTCAGGAAATAAAAACTTGGCGCCGAATGAGATGCATTGGAAAAGTATTGTTAAGATGTATTATAGCATGCTCGATTCTTCTAGTGCAGATACATTTTCCAAGATGGGTCAAATGGAGGAGGTGGTCGGTTATTTCACAAATATTGCCAGTAATGAACTAAAGAAAATGACTATTAAAAATTCTCGTGACGAGCTGTTCAGTGAAGTTGCTTATTTTATAGACCTAGTAATTGATGTACTTCCAGATAGTTGTGCAAATATCATAAAGAGACTGCTTGATTATAAGATTAATCTTAAAAAAGGCGAGACAACAGTAAAGAAGAAAAGAGCCGCCTCACCTGCCACAGTCCCTCAATATAGAAGCATTTCCGGGAGCACGATTAGCAATAAGCAACCCTCTTTCAAAGTCCAAGATATTTCACATATGAAGTATTTTATGCAGTTATTCGAAACAGATGAAACAAAGCTTCACCAAGACGTAATGGCTGTTAAGGACGATTGTACAAATCCCATATTTTGCGGTGAACTAAGATATCTTAGGAAAAAAATCAAGAAAGACAACGGTACTTTGACGGCTTCTGATTTTTCAAGTGACAGAGAATACAATTTATGGAAGAATTATGAACTTCTTGAAATTGCAAATTTAATGGATCGATTTGAGATAGGCGAAAAGGTTACCTCTCACGGAAACCGTCTTATACCCAAGGATGCAAAAAGCGTATTTGTCCGTCTCATAGGCCTTGTTTTAAAAAAAGAGTGTTCTAATGCTGTAAATGCCATAAATCTTTCTCAAGAAGCTCTATTCTTCTTTCATAAATCAGCGAGGTATTGGAGAATAGAATATCCTTCCACCATCTCCTCGTTGGTTTATTCAGCAGCAAATTTAAGTGTTCTAGGAGATGAAGAGCTAAATATCCCAATAACTGAAAACTTGTTTTCTGTCATCCGCAATAAATATTTATGTTCAGAGGATAATCTGGATCCATCCGCTTGGAATGCTCAGGATCGCTATTTATGGGCTGCCAACCTTTTTCATACGACTGATCAGTCTATGAGGACAATAAATAACCTTTTAACTGCGATATTTTCAGGTACAAAGCCAAAATTTTCTCCAGTTTTGTCATTTTATTATTCAAACATTGTTGGGGATCCAGTAATGGAATTCTATGAAACGCAGTCCGTAGCTGTAAAGAAATACTGGATCAAATTATTTAAGAAGACTCTTTTTAAAGCATCAGAGGATTATTTTGTCTCCCTTCTGCAGGATATGCTAAAGGCTAACGCAATAGAAATTCAAAACGTTCAGAATCTCGTAGAAACAATTATAGAAGCCATAAAAGCGATTCAAAAACGTTACAATAAACCTTTATTGGACGAAATATCTCTGCCTAGACAATGCGCAGTATTTCTATGTGAAGTATACGGTTCGGATTCTTTAAATCTAATAAAAACCGCTGAAAAGAGTACCATGAAAATGACTGGACAAAAGTTGGGTCCAATAGATGCGCTAGATATGTATGATGTGCTGAAAGAACTGAGACAGATTTACCTGCAGGTAAAGCCAAAAGGGAAATTTTTCTTTAACCTTGAAAATTATTTCATCAAATATTTGACTCGATTATGTGATGATGTGAGCCGTAATGTTCAAAAAGTTATTAAATCTTCACTAGAAAGCGAGAATTGGCAACCCGTAAATGACCAGGACCATTTCAGTAGATCAGTTTTGGACATATTCAAAATGATAAATGAATCAACTAGCATGTTGGAGAAATTTGGTTGGCAAAATGAATTTCAACTGGCACAAATGATCACGGTAATATTAAAGGCGTTTTCAGATGGTATGCTTTCATACTCAGCTCAACTAATGGAATTGATCCAGAGAGATTTACAGGAGGGTGATGAACCATCCTACTCTTTAGAAAGCTCAGACACTCGATCTTCACTTAGCCTGAATAACGCTAACGTAAATCATGAAAAATCAAGAAGTAGTAGGCTGTTTGAAGATTTGAAAAATGTAGTTAAATCAACTCCGAAGATGGTAGCTCCTGCTCCATATCAGTTCAAGAAGCGTACGTGCGTACTGCTAAATGATCTTGATAAAACACTTTTTCTGTTAGAGAGCTTCGAAGAAAAAGCAGATCCATCAAAAATATCCTCTGTTATTGCACAGTACCACTCCTCCCATAATTTAGAGGATAATGGGAAGTCATTCGATGACCAGAATATGAAGCAAGTTTATACCCTTCGAATTATCGGTGCTGAAAATATTAAAGGCTTCAGCAAAACGGGGCTTTCAAACACCTACGTTTCCATGAGAAACATCACTTTACAACGGGAAATAGGTACTACTAAGATTGTTGCAAGATCGATTACTCCCAAATGGGACGAAGAGTTTGTGTTTGAGTCTCCATTCGGAAAGTCGAACGATATTATGTTTACTATATGGCACCACCCACACAGCAGATTAAAGAATTTAGCGGAAGATGATCTATGTGGAAAAGCCAATATGAAATTCACTCCGAGAAAGCTCAAGGATGATGGGTTTCCTATCGATTTTTCGCTCACATTGAATCCGCAGGGAACTTTATATTGCCAAATATCCCTGGAAAGTGAGAAAATAGATGCCGTTTCTTCTATGGGAAGAATATATAGATCTTTTAGCAGGTCAAGAGATCGTGCAATAAACCTAATAGTCAACAAATTTTCTGATTTTATTGCATTTGCCTTCTCGAGAACCACATTAAAAACAGTGTGTGGTCACCATGGTTCTGCACTTGCGTCTGACGAAGCAGTATATGACGCAATTTTACCACTATTTGACTATTTAAACGCAAATTTGAACATTCTGGCATCAGAACTTTCACAGAGATTGTTGTTTATGGTAATGCTAAGAGCGTGGAACCTCGTTTTAGAGAACGCTGATTTACTTCTTCTACCTGCATTGAATAGCGCTAAAGTTAATATATTGCGTTCAGCAAAGAAATCTTTGTGGGAAAATACTCTTTCAACCACAAAAACGGTATCAGGATACGGTCGTCCTTTGACTCAAGCGGAAATCGAGGCTGTATTCAAATGGCTTGATGCGCTGTGTGTAGATTTTTTTCATAATAAAGGAGAAGGTCCCCCTCTTGCAGAATTGAAAAATGAGTATTACCAAAATATATTGCTGATCCCAGCTTTTTATGATAAAAGTGTCTCCGAATTGAAGGATGAAGTTCAGCGATTGATTCCCCTATATGAAGAGTATTTGAGATGGTTTTATCTGAAGAAAACTCCGATTACTTTTACGAATAAATCCGCTGGAACAATATCTCGAAAAAAGTCGCTAGCAGCTAACATTGTAAAAGAGCCTAAGGAACAACTGGAACGTGATGCAGAAGTAATGAATATTATATTGAGAATATTGATCGCGAAAGGCCAACATGATTACGTTCATCGAATTTTACATGACAGAAAAGAACTTGTTAATACTATGAAAAATAGAAGAGCGGTGAGTAGAGCGGTCACTCCTACAGGAAAAAAGGGCAGAAACTGAAGTCTCTTTTATATATATACATGGGGTGCTGACTAAACAGTTCCACCCTATATTTGAGCGTCGATAAAAAATGAATGAACGTGTATCATCGTTTATTATAAGAATCATAGTTTTATGGACAAGTTTTCCGTTTAGCATTTATACCCATATAGTAAAAAGTTTCGCAGATAGTGCGATAGTTGTATTCTGATTGCCTTATTATTATTTCACTAATTCTTTATTCACGTAGAGCATGACACTTTTTTTATGTGTTTACTTTTGATTGTGAAATAAAGGCGAATCCTAACAAATATTAAAATGTTTCAAAACATTGATAAAAATTGTAAACATTATTCTTTTGTAGTATAAAAATTCGTTCCTCATCATTAAAGAAACAAAAAGCATACAGATAATAATAAAAAAGGCACTTTAGACAGAATGAGAATACTAGCAATCACGAATTCCTACTTTTCCTTTCTGTATCCCTAGGCGTTTCACTCGACAAGAATTGATCGTCTTGTACCAATCCAAGCAGATCGATATATACATATATATCTGGATTTCGAGAAGAAGGATATATTTTATTGCTTATTTGCCTTTTTATAAAATCTCTCCCAAGTTAAGTTCATGGGGAATCTGACTCTAAAAATGAAATCTTAGAAATGCAAAAAAAAAGAAAAAGTATGGGTGAGTCAGTTTCTTCCAAATATATACAAATGGTCATCATTTTCATTCCAAAGTTTCTTTACCAGGTCAACAAAACCATTATTTTTCGTTTCCAATTCGTAGATACCGTACAGGGACAACATGGATCCTCCATAGAGGCAATAAAGGGCGAGCTTATGCCATCTTGGATACTTTTCCTTCGGTATATAGTCAATAATACAACTTGTGAAGCCATACTGTAAATATATCAAAAAAATGGACGATAAAGACGCATCGAGTAAAGGATTTATAACCCCGCCGGTAAAGGAGGCATAAAAAGGTACCATTGTTAATGGAATCAAAGTATATTTTGCTATTCTCTCATAGTCTTTTTGATAAGAGTCCTTAAATTGAGAGAACTCTGGGGGCTTAAACATCTGCACTGAAGAGGATGCCTCTTTTGACGTATTTGCAATATCGTTTATTTTATTTTCAGCATTTAAACGATTAATGCTATAAAAGGATCTTTTGGTTGAAAGTACTAATCCTGGAAAAACAGCTCGTACAGGATTTACAATGACAGTGGAAGCATTAAGAACAGGCTTCAAGCCAGGAAACAATAGCATTACCAAAGGTTTTAAATTACTCAGTTGTTGCACCTCGCATCACCGTTAATTAATGTGTGCATTCCACTGTCTGGAAGTTTTCATTTTTATCCGATCTTTTGCGAGAATGGTTTGTTTTTCAAAAAAACCGAGTGTCAACAAGGCATGTAGCGACACAAAATGAAAAATTGAAAGTTAACAGGGCAAGATATGCACCATAATAGATTCATTGTTAATCTTAATCAAATAAAATTTCTCTTTTCCACACAGAAAACTAAACGAAAGGTATAACTTTAAGATGGGTTTTGTTGATTTCTTCGAAACATATATGGTCGGTTCTAGGGTCCAGTTCAAACAGTTAGATATTTCTGATTGGTTGAGTCTGACCCCAAGGTTGCTTATTCTTTTTGGCTATTTTTACCTTCATTCTTTTTTTACTGCAATCAATCAATTCCTACAGTTCATTAACACGAATTCCTTCTGTCTTAGACTGCATTTACTATATGACAGATTTTGGTCGCATGTGCCCATAATAGGTGAGTACAAAATTCGGCTGCTCTCGAGGGCACTGACATATAGTAAACTAAAAATAATACCAACTTTAGACAAGGTGCTGGAGGCGATTGAAATTTGGTTTCAGCTACATTTAGTTGAAATGACCTTCGAAAAAAAAAAAAACGTCCAAATTTTCATAACCGAGGGAAGTGATGACCTAAACTTTTTTAAAGATAGCAAATTCCAAACCACATTAATGATATGTAATCATCGATCAGTGAATGACTACACATTGATTAATTACCTTTTTCTCAAAAGTTGTCCCACCAAGTTTTATACTAAATGGGAATTTCTACAAAAGCTGAGGAAGGGGGAAGATCTAGCTGAATGGCCTCAGTTAAAATTTCTTGGTTGGGGAAAAATGTTTAACTTTCCTCGATTGGATCTACTAAAGAACATATTCTTCAAAGATGAAACACTCGCACTCTCATCGAATGAGTTAAGAGATATTTTAGAAAGACAAAACAATCAAGCTATTACTATTTTTCCCGAAGTCAATATCATGAGTTTCGAACTATCAATTATTCAAAGAAAATTACACCAAGATTTTCCCTTTGTTATAAACTTCTATAATTTATTATACCCAAGATTTAAAAACTTTACCACTTTGATGGCTGCTTTTTCATCAATTAAAAACATCAAAAGAAAGAAAAACCGTAACAATATAATCAAAGAGGCCCGATACCTGTTTCACAGAGAACTTGACAAATTAGTTCACAAGAGCATGAAAATGGAGTCTTCCAAGGTATCCGATAAGACGACGCCGCCCATGATCGTAGATAATTCATACTTACTTACAAAAAAGGAAGAAATCAGCAGCGGCAAGCCCAAGGTGGTACGAATCAATCCATACATATATGATGTCACCATAATTTATTACCGAGTCAAATATACTGATAGTGGGCATGATCATACCAACGGAGATTTGAGACTTCATAAAGGTTATCAATTAGAGCAAATATCTCCGACAATCTTTGAGATGATTCAACCAGAAATGGAGTCTGAAAACAACATAAAGGATAAGGACCCCATTGTTGTGATGGTAAATGTAAAAAAGCATCAAATTCAACCATTACTCGCATACAATGATGAGAGTTTAGAAAAGTGGCTTGAAAATAGGTGGATAGAAAAAGATAGATTAATCGAGTCCTTGCAAAAAAATATTAAAATTGAGACCAAATAAAGATCCTGAATCATAATATATACGTGTGTACTTCACTTTCTATAGAGGAAAAAAAGCTAAAAAAAAAAAAAAATGATAAAATAAACGAAAAAAACCATAAAACGATCATGATAGAATAATGTACATTATTAAGAATGCTTCATTGATGACATGCAGTGCGAAAAGAAAGGAACAAATGAAAGAAGACCTCTTCATTTCTTCTTTGGAGCTCCCAAAGGCGAACCGATGTTGTTACCTCTCAATTTAACGCCTAAGGCTCTTTCCAACTTAGACAAAACTTGTTGGTTTGGAATAGCTCTAGCGGCTTCATAATCGTTTACCACGGTTGGCTTTTCGTTAATTTTGGTTGCCAAATCCTTCTGCGACATTTTCTTGTCTGTTCTGGCACGCGAGATGGCCCTACCGACATTTGGATCCAATTTCTTGGGTTTGACAATATCTGTCTCACGGTCGACCTTGGTCAACCTCTGACCCTCGTTGTCACCCCTCGTATTGGTTGATCCGTACTTCTTGTCAACGGAAACAACCAACCCCTGTCTTCTTGCAGCATTAATTTGGCCTTGAGATCTGGCAACGTTGGCCCTTGGGCCAGAACCACCAGCTCTTGCTCTGCTACCAATAATAGTATTTGTATCCCAGTCAGACATTTTTCTTTACGATTTTGCTCGTTAACTTTTTTGTTTTCTAGCTTATTAGCTTTTACAGTTATGGAAGCGTAGATTCAACCTTCCCTAACACATGAAACTATTATTGGTTAAGCGACAGGCGCCTTTCCAGCTACCTAATATATACCACCACCGTCAAGGGGCGCCCGTTCATGAAAGAGGCAACGATGGTGATCGATTATTTCCAGGAATTGTTCCATGACGTTCTACGTGGTTCTCTTGGTCGGGTAATACAATCAGGGTAACATAGTCAGGGTAACAGAATCCTTGCTTCTATTACCCTCCAATGCAAAGTTGACTGGCGTACATTTGGGCCAAGTATCAGGCCTACCATCTTTTCATCAGTGTTCGATAAATGAGACGTAGTGACCCAAATTCAGTATGTCTTGATAGCTTAGTAAGACTTATAAGCATTTTCACGCATCTTGGAAGAAAGTTGCGAGCATTGCCTTAAGATTCTGTCATGCGGGTGTCGATAGCGTCACGTGAACACATTCCAAGTCCTTTTTTCTTCACCTTTTTCGGCACCTGGTACCTGAGCCAGGAATAGAAGAAGGATCTGAAAAACGTATGCAAATATAGCAAGAGGGCGTAAGCTTAGCCTCGAGGCAATGGCGTTTTAATTATTTTAAGATTTTTTTTCCATAAATAGTGCTGTTATTAAGTTGAAGTGTTTGAGAAGGGAGTGAGCGCAAAAAAATAAAGAACTAAGGAAGAAGAGCTTCCCTCAGATGATTACGCAGAATTCTATACCAGAGGTAAAAGAAGATTTTATTGGTTATGCTTTACATGAGAGAAGAATTCGGTTACCGCAGTTTCAAGACTTAGGGCCGGCAGACTTGGTCACACTAACAAAGTATTTGCCCACTTCAAGTAACACAAATGCCATAAACAGTACGAGTAGAAATGGTGCGGCCATTATTCAGTCCCCTGCAGCCGTTGTAGCCGATGACTCTGCCGCTTCCATGGCAACCAATGGCGATGCTAGTGACACCGCCGTTACCACAAATTATACAAATGCATCTATATACAGTAGCAGCAGAAATGCCAATGATGGAGCCCCGATGGTCGCTGAGCTCCATCCACTTGATAAACTGAAGGACGAAGTAGGGACATTTTTTTACTCAATGGGTGTCGATACATCCGGTCCAACTTCAATCGCAATTTTTTTGAAGGAGATTTCAGAGGTCATCAGCGAGAAACCCCAAGTTTGGTTTGGCAGGAAGAAAACCTTCAATGTTGCTCGAATTTCATTTTCCACTTGGAATGCGTTCAGGAGATGCGACATAAATGTCGTCGTTCATATTCCAGGATCGATTCAGAACTTTATAGTGGATTGCAACGGTGAAAGTCAAAATATAGAGATGTGTGCGGATTATGACTTAATTTGGGCTGAAACGTTCGTAAGTGGCGTAGTACGGTCAATCATGTTAATGAAGGAAAACGCTGAAGAGGGAGAATTACAAAATTTAGTGGAAACCTTGATTTTGAACCCGTTTACTGCAGGACAAATCGACGATGTACCAGAAATGTTCATTGATCTGTTCCCTATAGTTTACCATAAGGGCCCATTATTGGGAGCTCCGTATTATATTACCAATGTGACGAACACTAATAACTATTTGGTAGAAACACTCGTAGAGATAGTTAAGCTGACTCGTAATGTTAGCAGGGCGGAAATAATGTTGAAGAATCTGGCTACTGACAACCCTGAGGCGATCATAATACTAATCAAGATCTTTTTGGTGTGTGATCAAGAATTAGACGCAATAAAGCTCACATACGATATGCTTTCGCAGGATAAAATAATAAACAACACTAATAACCGCATGGATTATAAATCTGAATTACTGTGCTTACAAGCGCAATTTTTGATAGACAAAAGGCAGGATTACAGCTTGGCGCAAAACATAGCGCAAGAGGCAGTCAATTGTTCTCCCAGTGAATTTAGACCTTGGTATCTTTTATCCAAGGTGTATGTAAAGCTAAATGATATTGAAAATGCCTTACTGATACTGAATTCATGCCCTATGTCTCCATTAAAGGAAAAATACGTACTGAAAAGAGTAGCTCCGTTGCCTTCGAATAATAGTCTTCATTTGCCATTGCCAATTGACGTTGTACTGGATGAAGTGACGTCGTTGAATCCACAAGACGTTCAGAATGAACACCGCTCTGCGGATCCAATGCTGGTCAATTTAGCTGCGTCGAACTTGAAATCTACTTTCCAATTGGCATACCGATTATTGACAGAAATTGTGCAGATCACCGGCTGGGAAAATCTGTTAAAGTACAGATCAAACATTTTCGTTATGGAAGAAGAATACCAAAAATCATCATCTTCGCTACCAAAGGACGTTAACAAACAAGAAGAACAGCCTCTGAGGGCTAAACGGCTGTGTGAACGATGGTTAGACAACCTCTTCATGCTTTTATATGAAGACCTGAAGATGTATACATTATGGCAAACCGAACAACTGTACATGGATGCACAGAATAACAACCACAATAAGTTGACTTTCGAATGGGAGTTATTTGGCCTTTGTGCACGTCGACTGGGCCATTTCCCTGAGGCCGCCAAGGCCTTCCAGAACGGTTTATCGCAGAGATTTTCATCAAGGTGCGCGAGGAAACTGCTGGAATATTGTATAAACGAACGCCAACGGGTCAAAAATTTTATAAACTCACCTAATTCGCATGACATGGTCCCTGAAATAGTAAGCTCACGCATAAGAGAGCTAGACAATAGCATTATCGACCTTTGCGTGAAGATATGCTGCTGGAACCACCGTTGGTATACGGACTTTTCCATAAGTTTACTTGATTGTTTAAGTGTGGTTATTCAAGATATGAGTCTGACCAAAGTTTCGAATGAAATCTCGTCAAGATATCCAGAAACTGTTCTCAACTTGGTGCAGGAGAATTTGCTCAATTTCTTCACTACTTGCACCATTGGATGCTACGATGCATAAATACGATAAAAAGACATTAATACGTATATATAATCCAAAAAAAATTGGCGATACGCTTCAACGTTGTGTCAAACTCTTGGGTCACTTTAAAGAAAACCCAGCATACATTAATATAGAGCAATGCTGGTTATGTAACTTCGCCGCCCGCCGCCATTCGAGGAAAAATATTCGTGTTTCGAGAATGCGGGCAAAACGAAAATATCAATAAAACACATACGGGAAATTCATTGTGCACAACGACCTCTAACAATTTCTGCCAAAAAGAAAGTTCAAGAGCGTCCCATTCATCATGAAGGAAGAGCTCAGCAAAGTGAGCAGTATGCAAAATTTCGAGATGATCCAGCGTGAACGATTGCCAACATTGTATGAAGTGTTAATACAGAGGACATCGCAGCCAGTTGATCTCTGGACTTTTTATACATTTCTTTCACAATTCCCATATGCCATCAACTATCTGGACTTTTGGGTTGACCTTATGACACATACACGACTTTGCAAAAACTACATAGAGTTGGTAAGAAAATCATTAATCAACTTTCCACAAGAACAACAGCAGAATGGAAGTACATCTACGGCTACATTTGACTTGCTGAACGCACTGATAGAAGAAGGGCACCTAGACCCGGAAGCACCTGATAAACTCTTAGAAAATAGCGGCCCAGACGTGCCCTTTTCACCAAAATTAAACGAATTGCTGGGTGATTGGAAGCACCAATCGGGTATCGGTCAAGAAGCCCTGAGAAACGAAGACGTAGCGCTGATCGTCGACGAGATAATGAAAGGGCGCTCCCAACAAGACGGAAAACCGCAGATAACTACAAAACAACTGCTGCACAGCGCAGTTGGTCTCTGCAACACCTATTTAGTATCGCCCGAACAAAGCGAACGGTACCTGAGCAACATCCCCATGGAAACGCGGAACCGCATAATAGAAAGCGTACAAATCGAGCGAAAGTACGACATTGAGATTTTTGACGACCTAAAAAACCTAACTTACCAATTCCTAGAAATGGATTGTTTCCCAAAATTTCTAAGCCGCGTCGCACTACACAACATCCACGATGAAATATCTGATTGGAGATTCCACTCAGTGGGCGTCACCAACGAAAAAAGCAATCGCTCTCGAGGCCAGACGCACATTTCTCGCTCGCCATTCTCCAATCACACGTCAATCAGTCGTGTTGGCTTTGGTTTGCTCTGGCTAGGCATCGGCTTTTGGATCGGATATGTTCTAATCTTCCTGGCGTATAGTCGCGCAATCCGTGTCGTTACGGTCGTGCCATTTACACTGGGATGCTACTGCATTGTGTGTGGCATGTATCAAGTGGACATTGTGTATTCCTGGTTTGGCGTCACACAGAGACTTCTCCACAGACACAAAAACGCTGGCAATGACGAAGGAGATGCTTCTAGTGGTACCGATCACGTGCCAATGATACTTGCGGTGTTCGGCGGTAGGCGCCGTCTTACCCGCATAGAGCACCCATTTACTCGGCAGCTTCTACGTAAGCGTGGACTGTGGTGTCTGCTTCTCGTAGTGGGTGCCACTGCCGCATTCACAGTTATTTTCAGCTGTGTTCCCGGCCGTCGTGTATGATGTAATCCATCACCCCCCTATAAAAACACCTGTGCACCGCATATTTCCATAGCGCGTGACGCTAAGTACAAGAAACAGCGAGGGGCCGTTAAGTGCAGGCTTTACCGAGGGCGCCGGCTGGCGCTTCCCGTGGAAGGGTGTTTGACTCATCATCGCATCGCATTACCTCATGATGAGTAAATAGTTGCGATTTCACTTATCACCTCTCGCGGAAAAAAAAGGCGATGACATGATATATAAGGCTCTCTCGTAAGACACTTAACTATCCAACGTTCATTAGATTATTCGGTCAATTTCTTTTTTCATGCCCCTCCTTTTTCTTTTCTTTTCTTGACTCGTCGTTTCTTTTTCTTTTTTTTTTTTTTTTTTTTCTTCAGAACTATAACACATAGATACACTCGAACATCTAATTGTTTAAATACTGCAAAGAATACAAGGTAATCGACTCTTCTACATACCCTTTTTGCAGATTTGAAATAAAAAAAACATTATATGTTTAGCTTATCGAACTCTCAATACACCTGCCAAGACTACATATCTGACCACATCTGGAAAACTAGCTCCCACTAATTTCATTGCTTAATAATCAGAAATTCTATCACAAACCACTCCTAAAAATATTTCAAATGTCCTCCGCTCCAACAAAAGCTACTTTCTGTATCCAAAATGGTCCTTCCTTTGAAGGTATATCTTTTGGTGCAAACAAATCTGTTGCTGGTGAAACAGTTTTCACTACTTCTCTGGTTGGTTACCCAGAGTCCATGACTGATCCTTCCTACCGTGGTCAGATATTAGTCTTCACGCAACCCTTGATTGGTAACTACGGTGTCCCATCCGGCGAAGCCCGCGATGAATACAATTTACTGAAGTATTTTGAATCTCCGCATATACATGTTGTCGGCATCGTTGTCGCTGAATATGCTTATCAATATTCGCATTGGACCGCTGTTGAATCTCTGGCACAATGGTGTCAGAGAGAAGGTGTTGCTGCTATTACTGGCGTAGACACCCGTGAACTAGTGCAATACTTGAGGGAACAAGGCTCTTCTTTGGGCCGTATTACGTTGGCTGATCATGACCCTGTCCCCTACGTGAATCCCATGAAAACTAACTTGGTTGCTCAAGTCACCACAAAAAAGCCTTTCCACGTCTCTGCCTTACCTGGGAAGGCTAAGGCAAATGTGGCTCTTATTGACTGTGGTGTTAAAGAAAACATTATCAGATGCCTAGTCAAAAGAGGTGCCAATGTAACTGTTTTCCCCTATGATTACAGAATTCAAGATGTTGCTTCTGAATTCGACGGTATTTTCTTATCCAATGGACCAGGCAACCCAGAACTATGCCAAGCTACAATTTCCAACGTCAGGGAATTACTAAATAACCCTGTTTATGACTGTATCCCTATTTTTGGGATTTGTCTAGGCCATCAACTCTTGGCTCTGGCCTCCGGTGCCTCTACTCACAAATTGAAATATGGTAATAGGGCTCACAACATCCCTGCCATGGATTTGACTACCGGCCAGTGCCACATTACATCTCAAAATCATGGCTATGCAGTTGATCCTGAGACCCTACCAAAGGACCAATGGAAACCTTATTTTGTTAATTTAAACGACAAATCAAACGAAGGCATGATACACCTTCAAAGACCCATATTTTCTACCCAATTTCACCCAGAGGCAAAAGGTGGTCCTTTAGACACAGCTATTCTTTTTGACAAATTCTTCGATAATATAGAAAAATACCAATTACAATCTCAGGCAAAAAGTTCAATCTCACTAAAAGTAACATACAGTACCGATAAATCGAGATTGCAGAGTATAAATGTTACTAAGTTGGCCAAGGAAAGAGTGTTGTTCTAAAAACAAAATTTATACATTACGTAACACATACGTACATCTAAATACGATTCAATTCAGTTCATGGTATTTTGCGCTACTCGTCGTTGCTTAGTATCTACTCGCAGTTGTCATAATTAACGGGCGCTTCTTGTAATTAAATGAACAAAAAAACGTAACGTACGTACAATGGCTCTAATTTCATCCTGCCATCCTAAAAAAAAAATCAAATAAAGCAGACTCAAAAATTTTCAGCTTCAGTTAAATTTTGATAAGTATATTTGCATAACTCAAGGAGTTTGTGCAAACGGTTTTCTTTCTTTGTGGTTTGTTTTATTTACTTTCCAATAATACCCGTCTTGTTGGTTTAAGTCGTAACAAAAGGAAAACTTACAATCAGATCATGACGACCCAGCAAGAGGAGCAACGAAGTGATACCAAGAATAGCAAAAGCGAGTCACCTTCAGAAGTTTTAGTCGATACTCCTGACTCAAAGTCAAATGGCAGTAGTGATGATGATAATATCGGACAAAGTGAAGAGCTATCAGATAAAGAAATATATACAGTAGAAGATAGACCACCAGAATATTGGGCTCAAAGAAAGAAAAAATTCGTACTTGATGTAGATCCAAAATACGCCAAGCAAAAGGACAAGTCCGATACGTACAAAAGATTCAAATATTTATTAGGCGTCACAGACCTTTTCCGTCATTTTATTGGAATTAAGGCAAAACATGATAAAAATATTCAAAAACTCTTAAAACAGTTAGATTCTGATGCAAACAAACTTTCCAAATCACACAGCACCGTCAGTTCGTCATCACGTCACCATAGAAAAACAGAAAAGGAGGAAGATGCTGAATTAATGGCTGATGAGGAAGAAGAGATTGTAGATACATATCAGGAAGACATATTCGTCTCAGAATCTCCCTCCTTCGTCAAGTCAGGAAAATTAAGAGACTATCAAGTTCAAGGCTTAAACTGGTTAATATCGTTGCACGAAAACAAACTATCTGGTATCTTGGCCGATGAAATGGGGCTGGGTAAAACCTTACAAACAATTTCATTCCTAGGTTATTTGAGATACGTCAAACAAATCGAGGGTCCCTTTCTAATAATAGTACCGAAGTCAACACTAGATAATTGGAGACGAGAGTTTCTTAAATGGACTCCAAACGTCAATGTCCTTGTGTTACATGGTGATAAAGACACAAGAGCTGATATAGTACGGAATATAATATTAGAAGCTAGATTTGATGTATTGATTACATCTTATGAAATGGTCATTAGAGAAAAGAATGCTTTGAAAAGATTAGCTTGGCAATACATTGTTATTGATGAGGCTCACAGGATCAAAAATGAACAAAGCGCGTTATCTCAAATAATTAGATTATTTTACTCTAAGAATAGATTATTGATTACGGGCACGCCTCTACAAAACAATCTACACGAATTATGGGCCCTGCTAAATTTCTTATTACCTGATATATTTGGAGATTCTGAACTTTTTGATGAATGGTTCGAACAAAACAATTCGGAACAAGATCAAGAAATTGTAGTCCAACAGCTACACTCAGTACTGAACCCCTTTTTACTGAGAAGAGTCAAAGCGGATGTCGAAAAATCTTTGCTACCTAAAATCGAAACGAATGTTTACGTGGGGATGACAGACATGCAAATACAATGGTATAAATCATTATTAGAGAAGGATATAGACGCTGTTAACGGTGCTGTTGGAAAAAGAGAAGGCAAAACGAGGTTACTGAATATTGTTATGCAATTAAGGAAATGCTGTAATCACCCGTATCTTTTTGAAGGCGCAGAACCTGGACCTCCATACACTACCGATGAACATTTGATTTTCAATTCCGGGAAAATGATTATATTAGATAAGTTACTGAAAAGACTGAAGGAAAAGGGATCTAGAGTATTGATTTTCAGTCAAATGTCGAGACTATTGGATATCTTAGAAGATTATTGCTATTTTAGAGATTTTGAATATTGCAGAATCGACGGTTCTACTAGCCATGAAGAACGTATAGAAGCTATCGATGAGTATAATAAACCTAATTCTGAAAAGTTCGTTTTTTTGCTAACAACACGTGCCGGTGGTTTAGGTATTAACCTTGTCACAGCCGACACTGTTATTCTTTTTGATTCTGATTGGAACCCTCAAGCTGATCTACAAGCAATGGATAGAGCGCATAGAATTGGTCAAAAGAAACAAGTTCATGTTTATAGATTTGTCACAGAAAATGCTATTGAAGAGAAAGTCATTGAGCGTGCCGCACAAAAGCTGAGACTAGACCAGTTGGTTATCCAACAGGGCACGGGCAAGAAAACTGCATCTCTTGGTAACTCAAAGGATGATCTGTTGGATATGATTCAATTTGGCGCTAAAAATATGTTTGAAAAGAAAGCAAGTAAAGTCACTGTTGATGCTGATATCGATGATATTTTGAAAAAGGGGGAACAGAAGACACAAGAACTAAATGCCAAATACCAAAGTTTAGGACTTGACGACTTACAAAAGTTCAATGGGATCGAGAACCAATCTGCTTACGAATGGAATGGTAAAAGCTTTCAAAAAAAATCCAACGACAAAGTAGTTGAATGGATTAATCCTTCCCGAAGAGAAAGAAGAAGAGAGCAAACCACTTATTCAGTTGACGATTATTATAAGGAAATTATTGGTGGTGGCTCTAAATCAGCAAGCAAGCAAACTCCGCAGCCAAAAGCACCTCGCGCTCCAAAGGTTATACACGGTCAAGATTTCCAGTTCTTCCCCAAGGAGTTGGATGCCTTACAAGAAAAGGAACAGCTTTACTTCAAGAAAAAGGTCAACTATAAGGTTACTTCTTATGATATTACGGGAGATATACGTAATGAAGGAAGCGATGCTGAAGAAGAAGAAGAAGGAGAATACAAAAATGCCGCTAATACAGAAGGTCATAAAGGTCATGAGGAACTTAAAAGAAGGATTGAGGAGGAGCAAGAGAAGATTAATTCAGCACCGGATTTTACCCAAGAAGATGAATTACGAAAGCAAGAATTGATATCAAAAGCCTTTACTAACTGGAATAAGAGGGACTTTATGGCGTTTATCAACGCCTGCGCCAAATACGGTAGAGATGATATGGAAAACATTAAGAAATCCATTGATTCCAAAACACCAGAAGAGGTTGAAATGTATGCAAAAATATTCTGGGAAAGACTAAAGGAAATCAATGGGTGGGAGAAGTATTTACATAATGTAGAACTTGGTGAAAAAAAAAATGAAAAACTGAAATTCCAGGAAACTCTATTGAGGCAGAAAATCGAACAGTGTAAACATCCATTACATGAGCTGATAATACAGTATCCACCTAATAATGCTAGAAGAACTTACAATACCTTAGAAGATAAATTTTTATTATTAGCTGTTAACAAGTACGGACTTCGTGCTGACAAGCTCTATGAAAAATTAAAGCAAGAAATCATGATGAGTGATTTGTTCACTTTTGATTGGTTTATAAAGACAAGAACGGTGCATGAGCTATCAAAAAGAGTCCATACGCTATTGACTTTAATTGTAAGAGAGTATGAGCAACCTGACGCAAATAAGAAGAAAAGGAGTAGAACTTCAGCGACTAGAGAGGATACTCCTTTATCCCAAAATGAAAGCACTAGAGCTTCAACGGTTCCAAATCTCCCGACGACGATGGTGACAAATCAAAAAGATACAAACGATCATGTTGATAAAAGAACCAAAATTGATCAAGAAGCATGAATCATGTATTGTGCATTAAAATAAGTGACGTGAGAGATATAATTTTTTATATTACTTTTTCATTGAATACAATTAAACTAACGAGCCTTATAGACCGCATTATATAATGAACCGTAGCCACTTCTTGACCACTATCTTCAAGTTTGATAATGATAAATGACAGGTAATCATATTTCAGTCACCTTTTTCCCTTCAATGAAATGTGATATCGCTGCAAAAATGGTGAATGAAGAGGACAAATTAAGTCTAGCTGGGTCGAGCCGCTTTAACTAATTCATATCCATTCTAAGATAATTGAACTGCTGAAAACTAAAGCCTGCTTTGATACTTGTCATATTGTATTTATCTACAAACTTACATTAACAACAGTGTACTGAATTATAAGAGAGCAATTGCCAAAAAAGTCATTTAGTTAAAACTTCTCCATTTCAAGTTTCCAAGGATAGGTGAAGTGCTATCCCAGAGACTCCAAAAACATGCGAATATATTATTAAGTTTCAGTTGATTAATATTTCTAAACCATATAAAAAAGCACGTATTTGGCACGATCTGTAGTTAATTGCAACCTGGTTACGCGATAGCACGCGTTTTCTTTTTTATGAGTAAAAGCATTAGAAGTTTCCATGTTACTACTCACCTGCTCTTACCGACTCATTTTGTTAAGCTTGTCTTCAATTGCTTGTATACTGCGTGAAAACTCATCATCATTTTCCTTCATTTGCCTCTGAACATCCTTTAGTGATTTTTCTATTTCATTTGCCAGGTCAAACACGGTTACAATATTTTCTGCATCTCCCTTTATTGAGTTAGTCTCAGATGTATTGGCCAAGGGAGCCTGTGGTTCCTCCGAAGCTTCCAGTTTTTCAGTATTCATTACAGTGCTCCTTCAGAAGATGCAAGTCACTTTTACAATATCATTTAGCGCTAAGGTAAAATGTACCTGTAAGCCAAGCCGCTTCATTGGTTTGCTAGTTTTTCTTTTTTTTTTTTTTTTTCAAATTATTTATCGAAGCAAACTGAAAAGCAAAACAACATGGTTGATCGATACATAGAAATTAACGACCAGGAAGCGAAATACTGCAGCAAATTTCTAAAGCTTCTTCCTATATAAAACACGGTAAAGAACGGTAAAACATGATAAAACATGATAAAAAACTATTTGGGACGAAGATGGCTCAATAATCCTGCAATTCAAGCATATGTGAAACAAAATGCTGCTGTCGCCCATTCTACGGTGTTTCAAGGAAATCTTTATGAATATACGGTGATGAGGGAGTTATCTGAGAAACTACGAATGACAAAGTTGAGAAAAACCGGTGGCGCCCATGATGGTGGCGTAGATATAAAGGGAAGCTGGCCAGTAGATGATATTTATTGGAAAATTTCATCGTTAATGCCCAATTTGGAAATGGCTAGTAACATAAAAAGAACGAACTCGCAAAATGGCTTCGTATTGAAGCCTTTAAAGTATAGGATAATCGACCATACTTTTGAACCATTGAAAGTACTAGTCCAATGTAAGGCTTTCACTAAATCAAAACTATCTCCTAGAGAATTCCGTGAGCTAGTAGGAACATTCACCTCGCTAGTTTCACACAGTCAACGCAACAAAACAGTGTGCATTATGTGTTCCCCTCATATGTTAACAAAAGATACCTTAAATCTTATCAATAACATCACGCTTCCTCTGATATATTTACGTGTTGAGATGCTGAAAGAGAAGACTGACGGGCACTTTGACTTAATCAATTCAGGAAAACTAATCAATTATTACGAGAATTCATACGCCTCTACGTTAATGCAAGATTGCAAGATTTCTGAATGGCTGAAGTTGAAGTTGTACAAAAATAGTGACTTTAATTCAGAAAAATAAAAAAAAAAAAAAAAAAAAAAAAAAAAAAGGAAATTTT
>ERZ794947.61-NODE-61-length-66139-cov-147.282761_pt1 | contig 66139 bp, 31 predicted proteins | sample MGYA00511908_ERZ794947 | MGnify/ENA primary metagenome ERZ794947 (study PRJEB30137, sample SAMN04331400) | food metagenome | isolation source: control ferment replicate 2c | study: EMG produced TPA metagenomics assembly of the Comparison of meta-barcoding and...
ACCATCGCTATTGCACTCTGCAATAATTGAGCGACATCAAGACCTTTCGGTGCCGGATTCGAACCATCGAATAAAAAAGGATCGCAATAATCACACTAGCTACCATTCTTCATCGAATTCGGAGTCAAACATGGAAAGTCCTCGCTTGTCAGATGGTGAGTCTTCCACTCCGACCTCTATTGAAGAGTTAAACCCAACAATAAATAATTCGAGGCTGGTGAAGAGAAACTACTCAATATCAATTGATCCTTTGCGTAACAACAGCAATAATAATACGGATGATGATCATCCAAACACCATAACTTCTCCCCGACCAAATAGCACTAGTAACAAGGAAATGCAGAAATATAGTTTTCCCGAAGGTAAGGAGTCGAAGAAAATAACAACACCCTCGTTAAACTCGAATAATTGTTTGGATTTGGACAATTCCAGTCTTGTTCACACAGATTCGTATATACAAGACTTAAATGACGATCATATTTTACTAAACAAGCGTGTTTCGAGGCGATCTTCCAGAATATCGGCAGTAACAGCAACTTCCACGACAATTAAGCAAAGAAGAAATACTCAGGATTCAAACCTGCCCAATATTCCATTTCACGCTTCCAAGCATTCTCAAATTCTACCTATGGATGATTCAGATGTAATAAAATTGGCCAATGGAGATACCAGCATGAAACCAAATTCTGCTACTAAAATTAGTCACTCAATGACTTCTTTGCCTCTTCACCCACTTCCACAACCTTCTCAAAAGTCAAAGCAATATCATATGATATCCAAATCAACCACTTCTTTGCCGCCAGAGAATGACCACTACTATCAACACAGTCGTGGCACCAACCATAATCACGCTGCTAATGCTGCTGCTGTTAATAATAATACTACTACTACTACCGCTGCTACGGGTCTGAAAAGATCAGAGTCTGCAACGGCAGAAATTAAGAAGATGAGACAATCTTTGCTGCATAAAAGAGAAATGAAAAGGAAAAGAAAAACATTTTTGGTGGATGACGATCGTGTTTTGATCGGTAATAAAGTCAGTGAAGGCCATGTCAACTTTATTATAGCTTATAACATGCTAACTGGTATTCGTGTCGCAGTGTCACGTTGTTCTGGCATAATGAAACCTTTAACTCCGGCAGACTTTAGATTTACGAAGAAGCTTGCCTTTGATTATCACGGAAATGAATTGACCCCTTCTTCTCAGTATGCATTTAAGTTTAAGGACTACTGTCCCGAAGTCTTTAGGGAACTTCGTGCATTATTCGGCTTAGACCCTGCTGATTATTTGGTTTCGTTAACTTCCAAGTACATTTTGAGTGAGTTGAACTCGCCAGGTAAAAGTGGTTCATTTTTTTATTATTCGAGAGATTACAAATATATTATCAAGACCATACATCATTCTGAGCATATTCATCTGAGAAAGCACATACAAGAATACTATAACCATGTAAGAGACAATCCAAACACTTTGATTTGTCAATTTTATGGTTTGCATAGAGTGAAAATGCCTATATCGTTTCAAAATAAAATTAAGCATCGGAAAATTTACTTCCTAGTCATGAATAACTTATTTCCACCACACTTAGACATTCACATTACTTATGATTTAAAAGGTTCCACATGGGGCCGTTTTACCAATTTGGATAAAGAAAGGTTGGCGAAAGATAGATCATATAGGCCTGTGATGAAAGATTTAAATTGGCTTGAAGAAGGTCAGAAAATTAAATTCGGTCCATTGAAGAAGAAGACTTTTTTGACACAGCTGAAAAAAGATGTGGAATTGCTTGCTAAATTGAATACAATGGACTATTCCTTGTTAATTGGCATTCATGACATCAATAAAGCTAAAGAAGACGACTTACAATTGGCAGATACCGCATCTATTGAGGAGCAACCACAGACTCAAGGACCCATAAGAACCGGTACCGGAACGGTAGTACGACATTTTTTTAGAGAGTTTGAAGGTGGAATTCGAGCATCTGATCAATTCAACAATGATGTGGATTTGATTTATTACGTGGGGATAATCGATTTCTTGACTAATTACTCAGTTATGAAGAAATTAGAAACGTTTTGGAGAAGTCTACGCCATGATACCAAGTTGGTGAGTGCCATACCTCCAAGAGACTACGCCAATAGGTTTTACGAATTCATAGAAGATTCTGTAGATCCTCTGCCCCAGAAAAAAACTCAATCGTCGTATAGAGACGACCCTAACCAGAAAAATTATAAAGACTGAGTAGGGCACAGGTAAATAACCTATCGTCTATGTACTCAGTCTAATCTACTTTGATTTAATTTAATTCAAGTTATATAAATCTATTCTTTTCCCTTTAATTTTAATATTTTAATTTCAATCCTTTTCTTATTTTCTTTTTTTGCTTTTTTTTTTTCTTTTTTCCATATTCTCAGGCCACGTCAGGCTTGCATAAGCCACGCTAGCTAATAATTCAGCGAGACCCTATTCCAAACCTAATTGTTCGGAACCATGCCATATCTCTTCCGCAGTGTGTGGCTAAGCGGCTTTAAGAGGATACGAAATGTCAAAAAACGAGAAAATTCGATTATATCTGTACGAACTTTTCTTTGCGCTTACTGCCTGTTTACTTTGCTTTGCCTTCTACTGTTTTTTTTTTGCTCGAGGCCGATGGTGAACTGCAACGTTATATAAACTAAAGTGCCAGAATAAAAATAAAGAAAGGCAAAGGGAGACTATCCGTCTTCGAAACAAGTCAAAAGAGCGAAAACTAATGAGCCAACAACAAGGTTACTACCAACAAGGACCCCCACAGCAAGGTTATTATCAACAAGGTCCACCACAACAAGGTTATTATCAACAAGGTCCACCGCAACAGGGTTATCCTCAGCAGCAACCAGTCTATGTCCAACAAGGTCAACCAAAGGAGGAAAGCTGCTTGGACAGTTGTTTAAAATGTTTGTGTTGTTGTTTCTTATTAGAATTGGTATGCGATAACTGATTCGTTTGTTCAAGAAGTGGTCAATATAAAAAACGAAATCACATAGCCTTTCATCTATGCTGCGAAAGACTATATAATTACTTTTAAGCAAAAATGTATATAATATGATGGGATCGTTACGTTGGAACAAGAATTGACCATCGTTCATCTGTTGTTGAAATAAAATTTGAAGTTATTCGTCGTACTAGTATCCTATCACATGCGGTGTAAGAAATCACATTGTATGAGAAGCAATTATCTAATTTAATGGACGCTGAAGTTCAAGAATTGGTAATGTGACAGGATAATTAATTAACAGCATATAAAATAAAAGAATAATATTTTTATTATATAAAAATATCGATCACTCTTGTGGATTTCTAAATCCTCGAAGAGAACTTTTAATGCATTCTATATGCCTAATAATAAAGTCGCTATCGAAAATATAATATCTATGCTTATCTATATTGAGAAATGGATGAAATTTGAGATAATTGTTGGGATTCCATTGTTGACAAAGGCTATGATATTAGGTGTAAAGAATATACTGGAAGTTCTCCTCGATGATATAGGAATCCTCGAAATGGAATCTATATTTCTACATACTAATATTACGATTATTCCTCATTCCGTTTTATATGTTTCATTATCCTATTACATTATCAATCCTTGCACTTCAGCTTCCTCTAACTTCGATGACAGCTTCTCATAACTTATGTCATCATCTAACACCGTATATGATAATATATTGATACTATAACTATTAGTTGATAGACGATAGTGGATTTTTATTCCAACATATATTCACTCGTTTCTCCGAATGAAAATAAATAACATCTATTGACTATTCCTTTTTGTTGATATATCATCATATGTGGTGAAAGAAGATGACAAAAAAATTGAGAACAAGAAATGCCAAGGTGGATAAAATAATATGATAATAAGCAACAATATATAAAATGAAAGAGGAAATAATATCATCATTACTTAGAAAATACGACTCATCTCTGTGTCCCCTAGGAAAAGTTCAAGTATATCCTAAACCTGATACTATGGCCTCTTTAACACTAATATCCCGACAATTTTCCCAAAATTCAAAGAATTCTCAGAAAGAGCTATTTTTTTTTTTAATAAAATTATTAGTACTAATTCCAGTATAAATAACAATGTTATTTACGTCTCTTTCGAAAATGCTCGTGTAGCTCAGTGGTTAGAGCTTCGTGCTTATAGCAACATTCGGTTTCCGAAGTTTCTGTGCCAAAGACCTTTCAAACAGGCCTTTAAAAGCAACGCGACCGTCGTGGGTTCAAACCCCACCTCGAGCACTTTCTCTTTTTTTTTCACACGCGTTTGCAACATGCCCGTATGACATGAGCTTATTTGACTTTAGATGGTTTTCAGTTCTTTTTTTTTTTTTTTTTTTTTTCAGTAGATTAATGCGAAGAGTTAAATCACCAATTCAAAGATGGCAGATGGACCACCTTGTGGGATAAGTATAAAAATAACTAAAAGTGGTCTTGTGTTAAAAATAGAATAGAAACCACTCATAAGGCAAAAGATGGCTGGAAAAAAGGGACAAAAGAAAAGTGGACAAGGCAACCATGGAAAGAACTCTGATATGGATGTTGAAGATCGTCTCCAGGCCGTTGTCTTGACAGACTCTTATGAAACTAGGTTTATGCCACTGACAGCTGTCAAGCCAAGGTGTTTGCTGCCACTGGCTAACGTACCTCTCATTGAATACACCTTAGAATTTTTGGCTAAGGCTGGCGTACATGAAGTTTTCTTAATTTGCTCTTCTCATGCCAACCAAATTAATGACTATATTGAGAATTCTAAGTGGAACTTGCCTTGGTCTCCATTTAAAATTACCACCATTATGTCTCCAGAAGCTAGATGTACGGGTGATGTTATGAGAGATCTAGATAATAGAGGTATCATTACTGGAGATTTTATTTTAGTCAGTGGTGATGTATTGACTAACATCGATTTCAGCAAAATGCTAGAATTTCACAAAAAAATGCATTTGCAAGATAAAGATCACATCTCGACAATGTGTTTGAGCAAAGCGAGTACCTATCCAAAAACAAGAACTATTGAGCCTGCCGCATTTGTCTTAGACAAATCCACCAGTAGGTGTATTTATTACCAAGATTTACCATTACCAAGCTCTAGAGAGAAGACTTCCATTCAGATTGACCCAGAATTGTTGGATAATGTCGATGAATTTGTCATAAGGAATGACCTCATCGATTGTAGAATTGACATTTGTACATCTCATGTACCTTTGATATTTCAAGAAAATTTTGACTACCAATCATTAAGGACAGACTTTGTTAAAGGTGTCATTTCAAGCGATATATTGGGAAAGCATATATATGCCTATTTGACGGACGAATATGCTGTAAGAGTTGAAAGTTGGCAAACTTACGACACCATTTCTCAAGACTTTTTAGGTAGATGGTGTTATCCCTTGGTCTTAGACTCTAACATACAGGACGATCAAACGTATTCTTATGAATCAAGACATATATACAAGGAAAAAGACGTTGTTTTGGCCCAATCCTGTAAAATTGGTAAGTGCACTGCAATTGGATCAGGAACAAAAATCGGAGAGGGTACGAAAATTGAGAATTCCGTGATTGGAAGGAACTGCCAAATCGGTGAAAATATTAGAATCAAGAACAGTTTCATTTGGGATGACTGTATCATCGGAAATAACAGTATAATTGACCATTCATTAATTGCCTCTAATGCCACGTTAGGGAGTAATGTACGCCTAAATGATGGCTGTATAATTGGTTTCAACGTTAAAATTGATGATAATATGGATTTAGATAGAAACACAAAAATATCTGCCAGTCCATTAAAAAATGCCGGCTCAAGAATGTATGATAATGAAAGCAATGAGCAGTTTGACCAAGACCTTGATGATCAGACACTAGCCGTTTCTATTGTTGGAGATAAGGGTGTTGGTTATATTTACGAAAGCGAGGTGTCTGACGATGAAGATAGTTCTACAGAAGCCTGCAAAGAAATAAACACTTTGAGTAACCAATTAGATGAGTTATACTTAAGTGACGATTCAATTTCTTCCGCCACTAAAAAGACAAAGAAAAGAAGAACGATGTCTGTCAATAGTATATACACGGATAGAGAAGAAATTGATTCTGAATTTGAGGACGAAGATTTTGAGAAAGAAGGTATTGCCACCGTGGAGCGTGCTATGGAAAACAATCATGATCTTGACACAGCATTATTAGAATTGAACACCTTGAGAATGAGTATGAACGTGACATATCATGAGGTGAGAATAGCAACAATAACTGCATTATTGAGAAGAGTTTACCACTTTATTGCAACTCAAACATTAGGTCCCAAGGACGCTGTGGTGAAGGTTTTTAATCAGTGGGGACTGTTGTTCAAGAGACAAGCCTTTGATGAAGAAGAGTATATTGATTTGATGAACATCATAATGGAAAAAATTGTAGAACAGAGTTTTGACAAACCGGATTTGATTCTATTTAGTGCATTGGTTTCTCTATACGATAATGACATAATTGAGGAGGATGTCATTTATAAATGGTGGGATAATGTTTCTACTGACCCTCGCTATGATGAAGTCAAGAAATTAACTGTAAAGTGGGTTGAGTGGTTACAGAATGCTGACGAAGAATCTTCCTCAGAAGAGGAATAAAAGTCCACGCAGTACCCTGCATAATCATGTATTACCATAAAAAGGCTTTAATATGAGAAAAAGGTGAGCGCTATATAGATTTAGTAATTTACATGTTACAGAAGCAAAAAGCAAATATATATATATTTTTTATCATATTAGTTTTTATCCTCAGTAGTACTACTGAAATAATAATCTCGGATTTTTTTTTTTCACTTGCCGAGGGACCTTGTCCTAAGTGGCAAAGAACTGAAAAAAAAAAAAATTGAAATGCGGTGGTATCACATGAAGAGTAAATAACTTAAGCAAAAGAGAGGCCACTGAGAGAGTACAAGAAAGGGACAATAACAATAGACAGAAGACTTTTATATTTGTAATAACTTAGCGATGTCCCAATTATTCAATAACTCGCGCTCAGATACCCTTTTCCTAGGAGGTGAAAAAATAAGTGGTGATGATATTCGTAATCAGAATGTTTTGGCTACTATGGCTGTGGCTAACGTCGTCAAGTCATCTTTAGGCCCCGTTGGACTGGACAAAATGCTTGTTGATGACATTGGTGATTTTACCGTCACCAACGATGGTGCCACTATTTTGTCTTTGTTAGATGTTCAACATCCAGCTGGAAAAATTTTAGTAGAATTGGCTCAACAACAGGACAGAGAAATTGGTGACGGTACTACTAGTGTTGTTATTATTGCTTCTGAGTTGTTGAAAAGAGCTAATGAATTAGTCAAAAATAAGATTCATCCAACTACCATCATAACTGGTTTCAGGGTTGCATTAAGAGAGGCTATTCGTTTTATAAATGAAGTTCTTTCCACAAGTGTTGACACTTTAGGGAAAGAGACGTTAATTAATATAGCCAAGACTAGTATGTCCTCTAAGATCATTGGTGCTGACTCTGATTTTTTCAGCAATATGGTTGTAGATGCTCTTTTGGCTGTTAAGACGCAAAATTCCAAAGGAGAAATCAAGTATCCCGTAAAGGCTGTCAATGTGTTGAAAGCTCATGGTAAATCTGCCACTGAATCACTGTTGGTGCCAGGTTATGCTTTGAATTGTACAGTTGCTTCTCAAGCAATGCCTAAACGTATCGCCGGTGGCAATGTGAAAATCGCATGTTTGGATTTGAACTTGCAGAAAGCTCGTATGGCAATGGGTGTTCAAATCAACATTGATGATCCGGAACAATTGGAGCAAATCCGTAAACGTGAAGCTGGTATTGTTTTGGAAAGAGTGAAGAAGATCATTGATGCTGGTGCTCAAGTTGTGTTAACCACCAAAGGTATTGATGATTTATGCTTAAAGGAGTTCGTTGAAGCTAAGATAATGGGTGTAAGACGCTGTAAGAAGGAAGATTTGAGAAGAATTGCACGCGCTACAGGCGCCACTTTGGTTAGTTCTATGTCTAACTTAGAAGGTGAGGAAACTTTCGAAAGCAGTTATTTAGGTCTTTGTGATGAAGTAGTTCAAGCCAAATTTTCTGATGATGAGTGTATCTTAATTAAGGGTACTTCTAAACATTCATCTTCTTCGATCATTTTAAGAGGTGCCAACGATTATTCTTTAGATGAGATGGAACGTTCTTTGCACGATTCTCTTTCTGTTGTCAAAAGAACGCTTGAAAGTGGAAATGTTGTCCCCGGTGGAGGTTGCGTTGAAGCCGCATTGAATATCTATTTGGACAATTTTGCCACCACAGTTGGTTCTCGTGAACAGTTAGCTATTGCTGAGTTTGCAGCTGCATTATTAATCATTCCAAAAACTTTAGCTGTTAACGCTGCCAAGGATTCTAGTGAATTAGTTGCAAAATTAAGGTCCTACCATGCCGCTAGTCAAATGGCCAAGCCAGAGGACGTTAAGAGGAGAAGCTACAGAAATTACGGCCTAGATTTGATTAGAGGTAAAATTGTGGACGAGATTCACGCTGGTGTTCTTGAGCCAACCATAAGCAAAGTCAAATCCTTGAAATCAGCATTGGAGGCTTGTGTAGCAATTCTAAGAATTGATACAATGATTACAGTGGATCCAGAACCACCCAAAGAAGATCCGCACGATCATTGATTCTTTGCGTAATCCGAACGAGATTCTGTATCTGCATGTAAACTAATAAACCTATATAAAATTTAATTATATTTTTTTCAGCTAGTTCTATTTTTGAATTTGATCGCTAACTCTGGGCAGTTGATAAGCGCTTCCCAGCTTTTCACGTGCGAGGTGGACTAATACGTAATAACGCGTACCTATTAGGAATTCGTTGAGTTGTTTTTCTTGCCCAAATGCAGAAGCGGGTCCCTACAAACTATTGTGTTTGTTCGTAAACGAGCAGGAACCCTGTTAAAGGAAAAAAGCTTAACGCTAGCGTTACATTTTAGTAAGGCGGCAATAAAAAAGAATGCGGAGTGTATTCCATGAATTCAATTGCGCTTACTGCTAAGCCTGTTTCTAAACATGATCCCCAGGGTGAATATCTCCCATAGTGGCTGTGTTATTCTGTCTAAATGTGGCAGCTAAATAAGGTTTTTTCCAAGCTATTTTTTTCTCTAAACGAGCGCACCTTAGCGGGATCGCGTCAAATTTTCGCCCAACGAATATTATTCTATTGTCTTCAGTGAATGTGCTTGTCGAAATCTATATATGCGCCGCCCTGGCAGGATCAGCAAATACAAGTTACTTGGAAAGTCGCGGCATAGAAAGTAGACACTTCTTTTGTCAAAGATTGATATTGCTTTCAGGGTGCGATAGTGCTGACTGTTCCTCTAAACAGCGATTTTTTACATACATTAACTTTTTGAAGTTGTAGGAACTATCTTTTCTCATTTATCCAACACTAAAACAAAATTGAGCTTTCCAGAAATAGTGAATCAAAAAAAGTTAAGTACAAATATTTACAGTTCAGCAGTATGAGCGAAGTCGGTATACAGAATCACAAGAAAGCGGTGACAAAACCCAGAAGAAGAGAAAAAGTCATCGAGCTAATTGAAGTGGACGGCAAAAAGGTGAGTACGACTTCAACCGGTAAACGTAAATTCCATAACAAATCAAAGAATGGGTGCGATAACTGTAAAAGAAGAAGAGTTAAGTGTGATGAAGGGAAGCCAGCCTGTAGGAAGTGCACAAATATGAAGTTGGAATGTCAGTATACACCAATCCATTTAAGGAAAGGTAGAGGAGCAACAGTAGTGAAGTATGTCACGAGAAAGGCAGACGGTAGCGTGGAGTCTGATTCATCGGTAGATTTACCTCCTACGATCAAGAAGGAGCAGACACCGTTCAATGATATCCAATCAGCGGTAAAAGCTTCAGGCTCATCCAATGATTCCTTTCCATCAAGCGCCTCTACAACTAAGAGTGAGAGCGAGGAAAAGTCATCGGCCCCTATAGAGGACAAAAACAATATGACTCCTCTAAGTATGGGCCTCCAGGGTACCATCAATAAGAAAGATATGATGAATAACTTTTTCTCTCAAAATGGCACTATTGGTTTTGGTTCTCCTGAAAGATTGAATTCAGGTATCGATGGCTTACTATTACCGCCATTGCCTTCTGGAAATATGGGTGCGTTCCAACTTCAGCAACAGCAGCAAGTGCAGCAGCAATCTCAACCACAGACCCAAGCGCAGCAAGCAAGTGGAACTCCAAACGAGAGATATGGTTCATTCGATCTTGCGGGTAGTCCTGCATTGCAATCCACGGGAATGAGCTTATCAAATAGTCTAAGCGGGATGTTACTATGTAACAGGATTCCTTCCGGCCAAAACTACACTCAACAACAATTACAATACCAATTACACCAGCAGCTGCAATTGCAACAGCATCAGCAAGTTCAGCTGCAGCAGTATCAACAATTACGTCAGGAACAACACCAACAAGTTCAGCAACAACAACAGGAACAACTCCAGCAATACCAACAACATTTTTTGCAACAGCAGCAACAAGTACTGCTTCAGCAAGAGCAACAACCTAACGATGAGGAAGGTGGCGTTCAGGAAGAAAACAGCAAAAAGGTAAAGGAAGGGCCTTTACAATCACAAACAAGCGAAACTACTTTAAACAGCGATGCTGCTACATTACAAGCTGATGCATTATCTCAGTTAAGTAAGATGGGGCTAAGCCTAAAGTCGTTAAGTACCTTTCCAACAGCTGGTATTGGTGGTGTTTCCTATGACTTTCAGGAACTGTTAGGTATTAAGTTTCCAATAAATAACGGCAATTCAAGAGCTACTAAGGCCAGCAACGCAGAGGAAGCTTTGGCCAATATGCAAGAGCATCATGAACGTGCAGCTGCTTCTGTAAAGGAGAATGATGGTCAGCTCTCTGATACGAAGAGTCCAGCGCCATCGAATAACGCCCAAGGGGGAAGTGCTAGTATTATGGAACCTCAGGCGGCTGATGCGGTTTCGACAATGGCGCCTATATCAATGATTGAAAGAAACATGAACAGAAACAGCAACATTTCTCCATCAACGCCCTCTGCAGTGTTGAATGATAGGCAAGAGATGCAAGATTCTATAAGTTCTCTAGGAAATCTGACAAAAGCAGCCTTGGAGAACAACGAACCAACGATAAGTTTACAAACATCACAGACAGAGAATGAAGACGATGCATCGCGGCAAGACATGACCTCAAAAATTAATAACGAAGCTGACCGAAGTTCTGTTTCTGCTGGTACCAGTAACATCGCTAAGCTTTTAGATCTTTCTACCAAAGGCAATCTGAACCTGATAGACATGAAACTGTTTCATCATTATTGCACAAAGGTCTGGCCTACGATTACAGCGGCCAAAGTTTCTGGGCCTGAAATATGGAGGGACTACATACCGGAGTTAGCATTTGACTATCCATTTTTAATGCACGCTTTGTTGGCATTCAGTGCCACCCATCTTTCGAGGACTGAAACTGGACTGGAGCAATACGTTTCATCTCACCGCCTAGACGCTCTGAGATTATTAAGAGAAGCTGTTTTAGAAATATCTGAGAATAACACCGATGCGCTAGTTGCCAGCGCCCTGATACTAATCATGGACTCGTTAGCAAATGCTAGTGGTAACGGCACTGTAGGAAACCAAAGTTTGAATAGCATGTCACCAAGCGCTTGGATCTTTCATGTCAAAGGTGCTGCAACAATTTTAACCGCTGTGTGGCCTTTGAGTGAAAGATCTAAATTTCATAACATTATATCTGTTGATCTTAGCGATTTAGGCGATGTCATTAACCCTGATGTTGGAACAATTACTGAATTGGTATGTTTTGATGAAAGTATTGCCGATTTGTATCCTGTCGGCTTAGATTCGCCATATTTGATAACACTAGCTTATTTAGATAAATTGCACCGTGAAAAAAACCAGGGTGATTTTATTCTGCGGGTATTTACATTTCCAGCATTGCTAGACAAGACATTCCTGGCATTACTGATGACAGGTGATTTAGGTGCAATGAGAATTATGAGATCATATTATAAACTACTTCGAGGATTTGCCACAGAGGTCAAGGATAAAGTCTGGTTTCTCGAAGGAGTCACGCAGGTGCTGCCTCAAGATGTTGACGAATACAGTGGAGGTGGTGGTATGCATATGATGCTAGATTTCCTCGGTGGCGGATTACCATCGATGACAACAACAAATTTCTCTGATTTTTCGTTATGATAGAAAATTTAAAAGTGCAGAATATTCGAAATAGATTCCCAAAAAAAAAAAAAGGGATATTGTGTTACCCAGTTCACAATGGAATTTTCTAGAAGAAAAAACAAAGAAGCCTCGCAACAAACCAAGATGGATTCAAAATGCCTACTTACCGCATTGTATGTGGGAGAATGAACATATCTGTAATTGTATTATATAAAAGTAGTTAGTTTTTTTTTTTTTTTTTTTTTTTTTTTTTTTTTTTTTTATGTGTAATGCAAATACAAAAAGAACTGCAGGCATTTTGAAAGTTCACTCGTATAGGAAACTTTGATAGAGAGGCAATTCCTTACTTTCGTTATTCCTTTCAGTCTTATTCTTAATCGTTTATAGTAGCAACAATATATCAATATGGTCGTGAATAACCCAAATAACTGGCACTGGGTCGATAAGAACTGCATCGGATGGGCCAAGGAGTATTTCAAACAGAAACTGGTTGGAGTGGAGGCCGGTTCGGTGAAGGATAAAAAGTATGCCAAAATCAAGTCTGTTTCGTCCATTGAAGGTGATTGTGAAGTTAATCAGCGTAAGGGGAAGGTTATATCTTTGTTTGATTTGAAAATCACGGTGTTAATAGAGGGACACGTGGACTCTAAGGACGGATCGGCATTGCCATTCGAGGGTAGCATTAACGTTCCTGAAGTTGCCTTCGATAGCGAGGCCTCAAGCTATCAATTTGACATATCTATATTTAAGGAGACTAGCGAATTGAGTGAAGCCAAGCCACTAATTAGATCCGAGTTATTGCCCAAGTTGAGACAAATTTTCCAACAATTTGGCAAGGATTTGCTGGCCACCCATGGTAATGACATTCAGGTGCCCGAATCTCAGGTGAAATCTAACTACACAAGAGGTAACCAAAAAAGTAGCTTTACCGAAATCAAGGACTCCGCTTCAAAGCCAAAAAAGAATGCACTTCCCTCTTCTACTTCAACTTCAGCACCAGTCTCCAGCACCAACAAAGTCCTTCAAAACGGAAGCGGCAATAGTACATCTATTTATTTAGAACCAACTTTTAATGTGCCTTCCTCCGAGCTCTACGAAACGTTCCTTGATAAGCAACGCATATTGGCCTGGACCAGATCAGCACAATTTTTCAACAGCGGACCGAAGCTGGAGACCAAAGAAAAATTCGAGCTCTTTGGCGGCAACGTGATCAGCGAGTTGGTTTCATGCGAAAAGGACAAGAAACTTGTTTTCCACTGGAAACTCAAGGATTGGTCTGCCGCTTTCAACTCTACTATCGAAATGACTTTCCATGAGTCGCAAGAATTCCATGAAACCAAATTACAGGTGAAGTGGACTGGCATACCCGTTGGCGAGGAAGATCGCGTGCGCGCTAATTTTGAAGAATACTACGTGCGTTCTATTAAATTGACATTCGGCTTTGGTGCCGTATTATAAGATATATTGTTCTCATGTTTCAATAAAAGTATGCGTAAATATTTACATACCACTATTGGCATAGATAGAATGCAATACATCATGTAGTTCTGTACGGCATCCGCGCGGCTCCGATCGCCCGTCCTACTTTTGCGGCCCGGCGCCGACGGCCTCCCCGGAATTTACCAACGAAGAGGAAAATAAACTGGAGTTATAACGCCATTGGCGGGAAACTCCGAAACCATAGCGCCGTGGTCTTTCCCCGGTTTTTTGGCGCCGGGTGTGCTTGCGTTGTGTGAACGGCGCCCTGGCAGCTGAGGGGGAAGGGAAACGCCGGAGGCGACGGCAAGGATGACCATGGCGTCAAGGAACATGCGGAACATGCTAGAATGATTGCCGAAAGGGCGGGCCCTAGTCAATGGCATCATGCGGGAACGTGCAGTAAAGCTCAATGTAACTTGATGCCTATCGGCGTTGTTCGAGCTAAGGACGATGTGATAGACTGAGGAAGGGTGAACGTCGATAGTTAGCCGTTGTGAACTAAATTAAAGTGATATTTTTTCGTTGTTCTTTTCTTGGTTTGGCGGTGTTTTCATTTGTTTTCATGTTTTACTTCGCCACAGGTTTTCAAAGAACAACGCCTTAAAAATAGGAAAACGTTTTCGCTACAGGTGTTGTTATTATTGTTGTTGTGCTGTTGTTTATTGTGCTATACTTGTGGTATTTATTCTGGACTTCCGATCGGAAATTTTCTTCCCTTGAAGACCTTTTGAAGACAACAGTTATATATCATTGATCTGAATTTCTCAGGCTATTTTCAAAATTCCATACCTCCTTATTCCAACATTTGCTCGACTACTATAGAAAAGCCTTATTCTTTTATCTTTGAAAGAAAGAAAAGGTGTCATAGCAAAAGTTTATTGTTACTCTGTTTTGATATACTCCCTCTTATTCGTTGGAAGTATAAGATTGATTTGCATAAATTAACCAATCATTTTGCTACTTTCCCGGTTCTCCCTTTATTATAAACACTTCAGAAAAATATTCTGCTACTATTCCTTACTTTACTATAAGAATTTTGTTTTCCAAAAAAAAAAATATAAAAAAAATAATCATACTCTATTACTATGGCTAACGTAGAAAAACCAAACGATTGTTCAGGCTTTCCCGTTGTTGACTTGAATTCGTGCTTTTCTAACGGCTTCAATAATGAGAAACAAGAAATAGAAATGGAAACGGATGATTCACCGATTTTATTAATGTCATCATCAGCTTCCAGAGAAAACTCAAACACTTTCTCTGTGATACAGAGGACGCCAGATGGAAAGATCATTACCACAAATAATAATATGAACTCCAAGATTAACAAGCAACTGGACAAGTTGCCCGAAAATTTAAGGCTTAATGGTAGAACCCCCAGTGGGAAACTAAGGTCATTTGTTTGCGAGGTTTGTACGAGAGCGTTCGCAAGACAAGAGCACTTGAAAAGACATTACAGATCGCATACAAATGAAAAACCTTATCCCTGTGGCCTCTGCAACAGATGCTTTACTAGGAGGGACTTACTGATCAGGCATGCTCAAAAAATCCATAGTGGTAATTTAGGGGAAACGATTTCCCATACCAAGAAAGTGTCGAGAACTATAACTAAAGCTCGGAAAAATTCTGCATCCTCAGTCAAGTTTCAAACTCCAACCTATGGTACTCCAGATAATGGTAATTTTTTGAATCGCACTACTGCCAATACAAGAAGAAAAGCAAGCCCTGAAGCTAATGTTAAACGTAAGTACTTGAAAAAACTGACGCGCAGGGCTTCATTTAGCGCACAATCAGCATCCAGCTATGCTTTGCCCGACCAATCTTCGCTAGAACAACATCCAAAGGATCGTGTTAAATTTTCTACGCCTGAATTAGTTCCACTTGACTTGAAGAATCCTGAACTTGACTCTTCGTTTGACCTGAATATGAATCTAGATTTAAACCTAAATCTAGATTCCAATTTCAATATAGCATTAAACCGTTCTGATTCTTCTGGATCAACAATGAATTTGGATTATAAATTGCCCGAATCAGCAAATAACTACACATATTCTTCCGGCTCACCAACCCGCGCATATGTCGGCGCTAACACGAATTCTAAGAACGCTTCATTTAATGACGCAGACTTATTGTCGTCGTCGTACTGGATAAAAGCCTATAATGATCATTTGTTTTCAGTATCTGAAAGTGATGAAACTTCTCCAATGAACTCTGAATTAAACGACACTAAATTAATCGTCCCAGATTTTAAATCGACTATACATCATTTGAAGGATTCAAGGTCCTCCTCTTGGACTGTTGCTATAGATAATAATAGCAATAACAATAAGGTATCAGACAACCAACCTGATTTCGTCGATTTTCAAGAACTGCTGGATAATGATACTTTAGGTAATGATTTGTTAGAGACCACTGCCGTTTTAAAAGAATTTGAACTTTTACATGATGATAGCGTAAGTGCTACCGCCACGTCAAATGAGATTGACCTTTCCCATTTGAACCTATCAAACTCTCCAATTTCTCCTCATAAGTTAATTTATAAGAATAAAGAGGGGACCAATGACGATATGTTGATTTCTTTCGGACTCGATCATCCTTCCAATCGCGAAGATGATCTGGATAAGCTATGTAATATGACCAGAGATGTTCAAGCCATATTCAGTCAATATTTGAAAGGAGAAGAGTCTAAACGATCCCTGGAAGACTTTTTATCAACGTCAAACAGGAAAGAAAAGCCAGATAGCGGCAACTATACTTTTTATGGGTTAGATTGTTTAACGTTATCGAAAATATCAAGAGCTCTGCCGGCCTCCACTGTGAACAACAATCAGCCATCGCATTCCATAGAATCAAAGCTATTTAATGAACCAATGAGAAATATGTGCATTAAAGTGCTTAGATACTATGAAAAGTTCAGTCATGATAGTAGTGAGAGTGTCATGGACTCTAATCCAAACTTGCTGTCCAAAGAATTGTTAATGCCAGCTGTGAGTGAATTGAACGAATATTTAGATCTTTTCAAGAATAATTTCCTTCCCCATTTCCCTATTATTCACCCAAGCTTGCTTGATTTGGATTTGGATAGCTTGCAACGATATACTAATGAGGATGGGTATGATGACGCTGAAAACGCGCAGTTGTTTGATCGATTAAGTCAAGGGACAGATAAAGAATATGATTACGAGCACTATCAAATCTTGTCCATTTCGAAAATCGTTTGTTTACCCTTATTTATGGCCACATTTGGTTCTTTGCATAAGTTCGGTTACAAATCTCAAACAATAGAATTGTATGAGATGAGTAGAAGAATTCTACATTCTTTTTTGGAGACTAAAAGAAGGTGTCGCAGTACAACAGTAAATGACAGTTATCAGAACATTTGGTTGATGCAATCCCTAATATTGAGCTTCATGTTCGCTCTAGTTGCTGATTATTTGGAGAAAATTGACTCCTCTTTGATGAAAAGGCAATTGTCCGCATTATGTTCAACGATCAGATCAAACTGTTTACCGACAATTTCTGCAAATTCTGAGAAGAGTATCAATAATAACAATGAACCTTTAACATTTGGTTCTCCTCTTCAATACATCATTTTTGAGTCAAAAATTAGATGCACCTTAATGGCTTATGATTTTTGTCAGTTCTTGAAATGTTTCTTCCATATTAAATTCGATTTGTCTATAAAGGAAAAAGATGTTGAAACCATTTATATTCCCGACAATGAGTCAAAATGGGCCAGTGAATCGATAATATGTAATGGGCATGTTGTGCAAAAGCAAAATTTTTATGATTTTAGAAACTTTTATTACAGTTTCACGTATGGACACTTACACTCAATACCAGAATTTTTAGGGTCATCTATGATTTATTATGAATACGATTTAAGAAAAGGAACCAAATCACATGTGTTTTTGGATCGAATCGATACGAAAAGGCTAGAGAGGAGTCTTGACACTTCTTCCTATGGCAATGATAATATGGCAGCAACCAATAAAAATATTGCGATCTTAATTGATGACACCATAATTTTGAAAAATAATTTAATGTCAATGAGATTCATCAAACAGATTGATCGCTCGTTTACTGAGAAGGTTAGAAAAGGACAAATAGCAAAGATATATGATTCCTTTTTGAACTCTGTGAGGTTGAATTTTTTGAAGAATTATTCAGTTGAAGTATTGTGTGAATTTTTAGTAGCGTTGAACTTTTCAATCCGTAATATTTCGTCTTTATACGTAGAAGAAGAAAGTGATTGCTCCCAAAGAATGAATTCTCCAGAGCTGCCAAGGATCCACCTGAATAATCAAGCGCTTTCTGTCTTCAATTTACAAGGCTATTACTATTGCTTCATCCTAATTATCAAATTTTTATTGGATTTTGAAGCAACTCCAAATTTTAAGTTACTGAGAATTTTTATTGAGTTGAGAAGCCTTGCGAATTCTATTTTACTTCCCACACTTTCAAGATTGTATCCGCAAGAGTTTTCTGGATTTCCTGATGTTGTATTTACGCAACAATTTATAAATAAAGATAATGGTATGCTTGTCCCTGGTTTATCCGCAAATGAACACCATAATGGTGCAAGTGCAGCTGTTAAGACTAAGTTAGCCAAAAAGATCAATGTTGAAGGGCTTGCAATGTTTATTAATGAAATCCTAGTTAACTCTTTTAACGATACCTCTTTTTTGAATATGGAGGATCCTATTCGAAATGAATTTTCCTTTGATAATGGGGACAGGGCAGTGACAGACTTGCCTCGTTCAGCACATTTCCTATCGGATACCGGCCTAGAAGGTATTAACTTCAGCGGCTTAAATGATTCGCATCAAACTGTTTCTACTTTGAATCTTTTACGTTACGGGGAAAATCATTCATCAAAACATAAAAATGGTGGAAAGGGGCAAGGATTTGCCGAAAAGTACCAATTATCTCTGAAATATGTTACTATTGCCAAGTTATTTTTCACCAATGTTAAAGAAAACTACATTCATTGTCACATGTTAGATAAGATGGCAAGTGATTTCCACACTTTGGAAAATCATCTAAAGGGAAACAGTTGACGATTATGTCTCGTTGCTGATATGTGTCGTCCCAGTACTCAACTCTTTCTGATGAGATTTTGAATATCTCATTTTATTTCTCATCAAACAGCCATGCATGCGACTGAAGTGGACTACTGCGGGAGAACACCGATCTTATCTTTGAAATTGTTGCACAAAAATATTTCACTACCTTGGCGTTTCTCATCTCACCCATTGGGGTGAATCTCGTTATTGCTCCTTATTTTGGTCCATTTTATATTAAATCCTGTATCATGTTTAACATTTTTCATCTTATACCTCATACAAAAAAGAAAAGCTATTTATGAAAGTTAGTTCATTACAAGATGCAAGCCTAAAATATATGCTTGATCTTAAAATTCATGTATAGAAGAAAAAGACCTTACCAACGTTGTTGGTTACCGTGTATAACTAATACCAATCTTGAACATTAACCACTCCTGGCGTGTGGGAGGATGTTCTTAGACTTAATTAAGAATCTCTAAATTTTTTTTTATTTAATCGTCCCTTTCTATCAATTATGAGTTTATATATTTTTATAATTTCATCTAACCTCAGAAATAGTGTTGTATATATCATTGTCCGTAATATCATCGTGAAAACCAGTGTCCTCGTTAATTATTGTCTGAATTAGCCATTCTTTAGATTCAGTGTGAAATATGTAATTAAATTTCTTAAATTTCAGTGATATTTGACTTCTCAATCTTTCGAGAAGCTTCATCTGAGATTTACCATTATTTTCGTTAGCATATATGAGAAACTTTAACTTTCGATTAGATAATTCTGATCCTATTCTGGGTACTAAAGAATCTAAGGCATTTAACAATGGCTCTGTATCATCTACATCAATATTGGGTAAATCAATTGTAAGCATTCTACCTGCGCTCAAACATGCAAAAGCAAATTTGACAAAACTGTCCAACTCAGATCTACCCCAAACAATAACAATGTAGTCATTTAACATTTTCTTCACTCCACATATCTGATCTCTTAAATTAGATCCGCGTAAGAATTGTGTATAAAATGAAAAAATATTGTTGGATTTAATGATTCCTCCCTTTGATGGAGAATCTAACGATAACCGAAAACTTTCACCCGAAGGTAATAGGTATTGGTATATTAAATGTGGTACTATTCTTTTCTTTTCAATGCATGCACTTATGAATTTCCAGTGTAGTGTAGGCCACCCCAACGCCAAAGTTTCTAAGTACTTTAAGCTTCTTAAATGCCGTTTTGTGATTAGGCAAGCAAATCTGCAGTCTGCAAATAGGGAATGAGGTTTCCAGGCTAGCTTCAAGGCCAATTCTCGAATATTATCTGTATTACCTTTATTGACTAAAGATTTAGCTAGCGGATGAGTGAAGTTAAATAAAGTGGAAAATCCTGACTCAATTACAGTGCCGCCTTGCGATTCAATGGTCTGTCGAAGTTCCTCTCTATTTTCGAATAGGCTTGTCAAAACAAAAATACATTTATCAAATACATTCCCTGTTCTGATTTCACCAGAAGAAAAAAGCAGGCTTGGCGCTCCTGCATGTTCAGCTAATGCGTCTCTAGAATCCTTTTTAACAATTTCCTTCTTTTCGGAGCTCGATTCTATTTCGTTATTGTACACTTCAGTATGCGTATTTATGTCCTTTTCGTCATCAGTATGTTTCTTCGGAGACAGAACATTGGTCATTGATTTCCTTCCCCTAATGGGATGTCTCAAGTACCTATACGCGTCGCCTTTATTTTTCTCATTATCTTCTAATATGATCTTCGCTCTTTTAGCCCACTCGCTTAGGTCAAGACTGATCGAGCTTAGTGCTTTAATTAACGTCCTTTTCCCCAACAATCCGCTTGCATTTTTTTTTTTCAAATGAACCGTATCATATCCTCGAATACATCTTATTATGTTGAGATCATGGCTACGACATTCTAGACCAACGACTACGTACTCATTTCCATCAAAGGTAACAGCATCCCCTATTCTAATATCTAAGTAGTAGATGTCCTCATCTTTGGTTAGCGATCTTCCTGTTTCGAAATAAATCCAACAGCCATCTTGATTAGTGTCAACTTCCAATAAAATACCCGGATAAAATTTGTAATTCCACGAATACTGACACCATACCGCATTTCCAAAAATTATGTCGTCTTTCGATAAGAAACTATTATCTGCCGTTCTAATACCTTCAGGAAACACGTAAGACTGTTCTTTAGAGTCTTTGCCCGAACCTGTCTCCCCTGTTTGTATGGTAATGCTGCAAGACGGTTCCCTTTTGATAGAAGCAGCATCCAAATCTGAATTTCTTTTGAGGTGTTTTGTCGGTGATGTCTTAGTGCTTCTGTTCTCCTCCTCTTCACCGATCTCTATTGTATCTTTTTGACGTCGCTTTATTGTTCTTCGGTTCTGAATAATCTCCTGTGACTCACTTGGAAATAATTGCATGAGGTTTTTCTGAAGTTCTGAGCTCTGTCCTTTGCTTTCGTGTTCAATCAAAGCTACATCCAAAGACTCTGTGCCATCTTGTTTATCTGAATTGCATTCTTTATTATCATCATGAAGCTGAAGTGAGTTCCCCTTGCTTTTTTTTATCTCCATTAAAGTTTCTTCCTCGACTACCAGCTTTTTTGGAGACGTTTGAAGATCTTGCTGCTCTTCAACTTCAGGCAGTTCTTGGGTTAGTTCAACCTCGCTCATGATTGTACTTTCCTTTTTCGTATCAAGCTCATTTGGGGACATACGTTCTGTTTCATCACTTCCTGAATCAGATATTTGCTTTCCTGAAAGTTGTAAGTATATTCTATCGGTTATTTCCTTTTGTTCGTTGAAATCAGATGAACCGGCTATGATAATGTCATCTCTGGTAGCTGCATTTGAAGAATTTTGTATATCGTTTGAAAAAACATTGTTTGTCTCTACTTCTCTCTCGTGTATATTAAATGTATCTTTTTCCTTCGGAATAGGTGAAGAATTCGAGGGTTTTGACATCGTATTCTTAGATGGTGAACTAGTCTCAGGAACTTCCAATATGGGTTCAAAATTAATCCGAGAAAGAGTAACGGGAGTTTCAAAGGTTGCATTCAAAGCATTTTGTTCAGGAGAATTTATTATTTGGGTTTTTATTTCTTCTGTCTGGCCAGTAGAATGAAAAACAGGTCCCTTCTGAGCAGATATGCCTTGGGAAAGCGATGAAACAATTATCTGTGTCTCTAATTCATTATTTGTTTCGGTATTGAAACTTTTAGATAAGGGTTGCGTATCGATTGAAATACTATCTAAAGGCATTTCCTGTGTTCTTGGATTATTGACTATTTGCGTAGATCTATTGCTATTATTTTCCGTTTTGTCTTTTGAGTATCGGAATATCCACTTCTTGGATGGTTCCCGATTGTTTACACTCTCACTGGAATACATTTCTTCTTCCGCATTGTTGCGTGAAGGGGTGCCAGACACAGCACTATTAATATCGATATCTAAATTGTTCACGTCATTCTCTCTACCCGAAACATTCAGATTCTTTTCCAATTCGTTAATCTCCTCTGATTCATTACTTTGTATTATTTGATTGTTCCGTTCTCTGAGATCATCTGATGAATAGTTCTCACTTTTCTTTTTTACTGGATTTTTTTCCTCGATAGCTCCTATGTTATCTTCGTTATTGTTAAAAACCTTGTTTACATTTCTTGTGGTCCGGCCATTCCCGGTAATTTTGTTCTTGTCATAAGAGCTTATCGAATTAGGTGATTCTGCTGATATCATGATTTGAGTTTTTTGAACTCGTTCATCTTGCATTCCTCCACTTTTACTTAATTCGTCTTTATATCTTTTAGGTGTAACAATTCCTTCCAATGCACAGTCATAATTATCAGCAGAACGTTCAGCCATCTGTACAAAAGTGGCATCCGCCTCTGTAACTTCTAATGACGCATTTTCTTCTCCATCATTCTGCTCTCCATAATAGCAAAACCCAGTATCTGACTTCAACTTTTTGAAGGTTTTCTGTTCCAATGGATCAGTTGGAGTTTGAAAAGTCATTTTTTTTCTTAACATCAGAGGAGTGTCTTCCAGATCGGAGCTTTGATATTTGGTCAAAAGATTTTCTTTACCAGGGGTTCGATTGCTTTTGAAAAAGTTAGCAATTCGGTCAAGGTCAGGAGTCCTTTCATTATGCAATATGTTAGCATTTGGTCGATCATTATCTCCTACTTCAATATTTAACTCATCATCATGTCTTGGACTCTCGTCAAGTAATCCCAGAGATTTTTGAAATATCTCACTTGTATTCATAAACTTGACAGGATTTGGATTTGCTTTGGGACTTCCTTCGATTATGTTTGTGCTATTTACCTTGTTTTCCAACGGATCAACGGGAACATTCATTTCGTTCATGTCGCCATCAGCCAAGGGAGAATGCAGTGCTTCCTTTATAGCGCTTTGGGTGACTCGATCTGGAGAGCTTTTCCATTGAACTAACTGGCCTGACATAGCCCTGATGTTGAAGATTTTCTCACTATGCTCTTTTCTATGGCGTTTCTCTATCTTGCTCACTTCACATTGCTCATCGTTGCAAATATCCACGAACAAAAATCCTCGCGTGTTTAATCAGAACTGCACTCTGAAAATTCAAAGCCGTGCCAGTAATAAGAAAGACACAAGGTTATATAGAGACACATCGAGAAAGTATATTATAGATTAAAAAAATTTTGCCTTATACTTTAGTGCACTTGAAAAAGCAATAAAATTTTATTTCATATGTATCTAACGCTAACAAGGCCGTATATTTATTTAGACCTTATTTTGATGGGGAGCTGCCAACATTTTCTCCAATAAATCAATCTTCCTTTGATAGTCTTCAATAATTCTGTTTTTTTCGTCTATTTCTTTGTGTATTTGATAAGCATTTTCATCGTTTGTATCTGGATTCCCAAGTGTTCTACTTGCACTATTTCTTCTGGTGGAAACATTGCTGACACTTCCCCTTGAGGTTTCGTCGATATAGCTATAGTTTGGAATATCATAGTTGTTTTTCTTCTCAGTTAACACTTTAGCCCTATAATTTTCATACAATACGTTGTTTGTTACATCTTTTAATTCCTGAAGGTGAGAACCTAACAGTATTGCTTTTAAGTATATAAAATCGGAGGTGTTTTGGTCTTCGACCACCAAGCTACCCCATTCGTACGTTCTGATATGCTCAACCCTATTTTCCGAATTTTTATTAAAAGTTTTGCTGCAAACAATGGCAAATGGCGATATTTCCTTGATCTTCGTGTCATTATCGTATTTGGATTTTGCTGAACTGGAATCGATGTCCATATCGTACAGAGCTAATGTTTCGCCTAGGGTGTCACTTTTAAAATCAAAAACACGTATATTGTTCTGAGAGATTTCTTGGCGCACAATGTCTTTGTGTAAATTTAATTCAGTTTCTGTGAGACCATCGGCTTTTGGAATAATGGGAATTAAATTAACTTTATCACAAATCGTTTTCATTAACTCAATATCAAATTTTTTGACTCCTCTTGGAGTACTCTTCAGAAAGTATAAACAAACATGAGGCCTCCCATCAGTTTCTTTTGTGTTTCTCTTTATTCTGACCTCTTCTTTTAAAACATTTGCAAACTGTTGGTCTAAGTAGTTTTTTATAACAACAGAGCTTTGTGAATTGTCGACATTGTCACCGCAGCCTGGAAACAATATGATATCTAATGTTATGGGTACGCCTAGTTCATCGTTCAAATACACTCTTCTGGTGACAAGCTTCAGCCCAGGACTCAAATGGGCTGTTTTATATCCAGGATCTATATCTTCGATGGCGTTTCCATTTTCTGGTGTTACATTATTTGTCACTTTATCATCATCATCATCATAATCCCCATCAGAAAGCGATATATCCTGACCGCACAGATTGTTTAAAAACGTTGATTTGCCGCTGCCTTTTTCTCCAAGTAACAAAATTGACAACTGCAGTCCTTTCTTGTAACCCTTGCGACGTCTTAACTCATCTCTGCTGAGAGTATGTTGTTCAAGAGCTGAGTGATCTTTCATTGGGAACATTTGATTATTTACTGACTTTATGTACGTATAGTAGCTCTTTTTTTGTATCGATTTATAAAAATGCCTGTTCTTACTATTCTTATGGGAATGACACAAAATGTAGACGCATGTCTTTTTCAGGCGTCCTTAATATGAGCGATCAAATTTCGCATCAAAAAAACTTTATTGAAGTTAGAATATATGAAAAAAAGCCACGAAATTTCTAAAGGCAACCACAAATTGTCTTATTATTGATAGAATATAAAAAATAAGTCATTTATTTATATGTACATCTGTGCAAATGGTAGCGGCGCTCTTTAACTGTTTCTACATACCATGCATGCTTGTCTAAAACCATTTCGAAGTTCCGTTGCTAATTCAGAGAAAACTCTTCCAAGCAAAGTCGGTTTGAGGCGTTTTCTGTTATATATTAAAATCGGTATTAGCGTCAAGCCGTTTGATTACATGATCATTCGTATTCGACCCACTAGGGTTATCCAATTCGATTTTGCGATAGCATATCTTATTACCGTCTGTAACAACCGCCTTTAATTTGCTTCTTTGATGAGGTTTGGATAATTCTATTACTGGGGAAGTGTGACTTCTTTGAAATTTATTTTCATCATTTTTCTCTGTTATTCCTTTACAGTTCGAGCTATTTTCTTTTATAATTAATTGTTCATAATTTGCTATCTTTGTACTGTTGACTCTTTTAATTGCTAGAGGATTAGTTGTTTCACCGTTAAAATCGGGATAATGCCTTTCAATCTCCTCTAAATAACCTCTTGAGACGCTCCTTCTGCCAACTTTCGGTAGTATGTCAGAAGGGGGACTTATGATTTTCCTAAAATCTTCGTCATTAGCACTTAACGAACTGGATAATTTCAATCTTGGATTGTCCTTTTTCTTTGTTTTTAATGGTCTGCTATCTCTAAAAATTAACTTCTCAAAAAGTTCGGCTTTATCCTTGACTTTATTAGATTTTCTCAATCTTGTGATTGAGTCAGACGATTCAGTAGATGTAGGCGTCATCTCTTTATAATCAGGATCTCGTGACTTAGTGAAATCCATTGTAATATTATTCCAATCATCGTCCAGTAGTTTGGGCGATGAACTTGAAAATACAGAATTTGTTGAACTTCTAGAATAATTAGAAAATGTCGGAGAAGGGATAAAAGGTGGCTTTTTGACTAAGTCTTCTTCAAATGTTGTATTTTTTTCCAATCCGTGGAGAGAATGTATTTCTCCATTATTCTCCTCTATGTATGTATCATCAGAATCCGCTGAATGGGTCCTAAATGCTTTATCATTGAGTTCGATGAATTGATTCATTCCTTGTAGTATTGCAGTATGAGCGATTTGCTCCCTTGTTATTTCTGTAGGTTCGTTCAAATCCATATTTAAATCTTTCACAGAGCCCTTTTCTTTGCTCTCAACTTCATTTGTTCTATAACTTATTGTCTTTCTAGCCGGATCAATAACGCCTAGTTTATATTTCCGCTGAACATTTCTTAATGATGCGACCAGGGATATGTTGTGACTATTTAAGGTTTTCATTGCCTTTCTATTAAAATTCAAAACATCAAAGACATCAACAAGAACATTTTTTGTCCACCACATATTCCCGTTTGAGCCGATAACAGCATTTCTGTAAACAATGTTCTCATTCGCCAGCATCCTTAGCAAGGTGCAAGTTTTCCCTATGTTTTGTAAATCATTCATATCCAGGTGAGACAATATTCGGAACAATAGGTTTAATGGTAAGTTTGTCAGGGACCTTTCCTCCAGCGGCATCTGTACACTACAAGAAAATAATGTCATCTATGTGGTTGAAGGAACTATAACTAATTCTGGAACAAAAGTGAACTTTCCTTGTGCAGTTTGGCCAATTTGTTTTGATATTTTGTATGAGGATATTTAGCAAGTAGTAACAGAGACTCCTTGGTTATTTGAAAACTTTCCCTTTGTTTAAACTATAGCAAAGTATAACTTTCCTTTTCCTATTTTGTGAAAAAGTAAGTAAATATTGTTATCTCCTCCCAACTGGTTAAATACTGGGTAGGTGCACAAGCGTTTATAGTTTCTAAGAAGACAGCACCAGGAATAATGATAAACAGTTGTTTGGGTCAAAACAAAACGGGTATTGCCAATGCCTTTTAAAATACTTACCCGGCCATAAAATGAATAATAATAGTGTATGAAGACTGTGTTGGAAGGTGTTATGGTAGAAGCAGAGGCTTCCGCACTGCATTTAAGAAGCATAAAGGCACTTCTGCTATTTCATTAAGAAGATTCGCTATGGTGAGCATGTTCTCATTATTTCTGCTATTAATTGAGCAATCGCCGCTTGTAGCGTCATTGCAACAAAGTCAACGGCATATAGTGGGTGTTCCCTGGGAAAAGCAGCACTTGTATGACTCGAATGAACCAGATTTGACTAAATGGCACTGTTTGAACCACGAAGATATCGTATTGGATATAAGCCAGATTAATGATGGGGTTTGTGATTGTCCTGATGGTTCAGATGAGCCCGGCAGCGCCGCCTGCGTGGAAGATATATTCAAAAGCGTTGCAGAGGGAGGTGGTAAAGTGAATAAGTATTTTTATTGTGATAACAAGGGGTTTATTCCAAGATATATACGAAAATCGGAAGTCGCAGATGGTATTTGTGACTGCTGTGACTGTTCTGACGAGCTACTTTCTGGATATGAGCTCTTTGATGCTGGATCTAATTGTTCTCAGTTAAAAAACGAATTTGACATTATGGCCTCTAAAGAGTTATCAAGTTACCGGGAAGGTAAAGAGGCCCTAGAAGAACTGGAAAGAAAATACGGTACAAAGGAAGAGGCTATCACCCGTGGTAATTGCTTAGAAGAAGATAAGGAAAAAGCTTCTGCCGAGATAAAAGTACTCTCCAACAGGCTCTCAGAAAATCGAGCCAAATTAGAGCAGTTGAGAGGCGAGTACTTTAACCAATTAAGCCATGATCCCATTTTGTATCAATTTGAACAATTAAACAGTACTCGTTTGGGATCGGACATCCTTACATCGTTCACTATGGTTTCAAGAGTAAGTAAAGGTTACCAGGACATATTCAAGATTTTAAGTGATTTATCAGAGGCCTATACTCCCTCGCTAAATGATAAAGTTGTCAATGATAATATTAAAAAATTCAGAAAAGTTAGAAGACGGGCTGAAAAGGCTAAAATTAATGCAGATAGCAAAATTGATGATGAGCAGGCAGATAATCTTTACTTGTACTTTACAGAAGAAGTACCTCAAATTTTTTTGAAAAGAGAATCTGAGAACACGTTGAGGTACGTCATAGGAAAATCCAATTTTGTTCAAGCGCTAGTGGAGGGTAAAATTAACTATACCAACGATATCTTGGAGTATATCAGAGAATTCCGTTTGATTATGGATGATATTTCTCAGAATTACAATGTTAACTTTCAAGATGCAGGGGTCAAAAGTGCTGTCGATTCGTATAAAAACTACCTAGGTGAATACGGCGAACTGGCTGAATTAGAACCAGCTCACCCGTCAGAGAGCCTTTTGAGATCGTTGAGCGAAGTAACATCATTTGTGAACGAGAATGCACCAAAGGTATTGCCACCAGACGCTGTTGAGTCAGAACAAGATACGAACAGCGATCATATCGGTACTTCTGGAGATTTGCGCAATAAACTCAAAGAGATTCTATCTAAGCTGAATATTTTTTCATCTAGAAAAGATTTGGTCTCATTAGAGAAGAGATTCCGCTCTTGTGAAAGTCAAGTCAGTCTCCTGGAGAATGAATTAAAGCAAAAAATGGACTATAAGAAATTATTAGATGAAACTGAAGATGAAGGAACTAATTCTACTGCAGGAAATCTGACTGAGCTTTTAGAACTAATGGGATCACAATCCTATTGTCTTGACGACATACTGGACAACTATGTGTACACTATATGCTTTCAACGTCCAATGACCGAAGGTGTCATATATCAAGCTGAGGATAAGGTTGACGGTAAAAAAGTTTTGATCGGTCGTTTTAAGACATCAGGTTTTAATGTTGACTTAAACATGGAAAAATACGCAGAACATTTAAAGGCCACATATGATGAGAAGAGTGATTTGATTTCAAACTTAGCAGCTATACAGGACGATGACGGTAACATGCAACATTACGTATTCGGGAACTTAAACGAACTGAATAATGGTCTGGTACTAGAATACGAAAATGGAGACCAGTGCTGGAATGGTCCGCGCAGATCGGCTACTGTATTTGTTCGGTGCAGCGACAAATTCAAGATTCGGAGTGTACATGAAGCGACTAAGTGCAACTACATCTTCGATGTCGTTGGTCCTCTAGGCTGCAACAAGACTTTCGAATACGAGCCCCCTAAGTTCAATTTAAGTGAATGACTGGAAAAAGAGTAGTTAGGCTTTTTTAGTAAGTAAACAACTAGGAAGGCCGATGCTGTGCCGTGATACTCTTTTCCGCAACAAAAGCAATATTTCCCTCGGCCAAAACGCGAAAAGACGATAAATAAGTATATCGTTCCAAATACTGATAGTTCTGTACGACCTGTTGGAATAACGCGAAAAGAAGGGTACGGCGTAATCACCCCACACGGCTTGTATTTTTTTCGGAGAACTAAGTCATAGACGTAATGCTAATTTTTCCGTCTAGCCGATGTTTATGCGGCTTTTATTTTTTTTTTTTTTTTTTTCTCATCTTTGTTCTTCCGGTTTCCAAGATGTCTCACAGATTATTACAGTGAATTCCAAAATCATGTTTACTACTGGAATTTGTATGCATATGTTTTGGCAATCTTAAGCCTACGGATTTTAAATGTGATGGATATAACGAACAGTGTTTACTGGAGACTCACTTCTCTGGGCTTGAGTTTACGATGTATAGTCATATAAAAATGAAGAAATTTCTTGAGTGACAATTGCCGCCGTACTTCGTATTGTCTTTTCTTGACAGTGAGGGCGTATAAGATACATCGTACATACATAGAGACTCATTTAGTGATGCTTGAATCGAGCAGTGATAAGATAAAGTTTGCGCCTATTAAAGAGGTAGATTACAAAAAACCGGTAAGTAAGAGTAAGAACTATACTCTTATTAATGACATCCAACCATTGGAGTGGTATTGTCACAATGATAGTGAAACGGGCTACCAACACACCATAAGTAACAAGACAGATGGTGGTAGAGGTTTATTCAGAGTGATGAAAAAATCGATGGAGACCAGAGTCGAGACCCAAACGTTATATTTCACAGATTTGCATACAGGCTTGTGTGGATTTGTTCAATTACTGTATTCTACGGTTATGGGTGGTATCTATAAAGGCTTCCAATTGAATTTCAAGGTTTTTGGCTCAGAAAGTAATAATACTGACTACGACGTTTGGGAAAGTTTTAAATTGGATGACATAGCTGAATTTCAACCATTAAAGTTTGTCTCTAGAAATGTTATTTTTGAATTTTTGAGCAACAAAAATGAAAAATTAGGTTCCATTGGCCAGTTATCTATCAAATGTGATTTACCAACATGTAACAATACAATTCAAAATTTGAAAATCGATTTGTTGGTGGATTTGTTTCAAGGTTTTAAGATGAACCCCAACGGTTGCAATTATTATTTTGACAAACAAATCTCGACGAGTGACGAATTCGTTTCCTCAGACAAAATGACCAGACATGTTTTTGTGCCCAGAGGTAAATGTAATGGTAATATTTCCTACGATAAAAAACTCAATAGTGGGGACTTTCAAAATAAAAATATTTCATTAACTGATGTTCCTGTCGTTTATCTGGACGCTGTTCAAGGTCTTTTGCCGAATAAAGCAGCCAGTAAATGGAATTTCCTATGTTTTCAGAGCGAAAACTACTCTGTTTTAGCAATTGAATTCACTACTCCTCGAGATCATGATAACGTCACCGTAACAGTTTGGTCAATTACTGAAAAAAACAAACTGATATCTATTGGTTCTTCTGTGCAGAGCCCAAAACGTCATGTTAGGTTCCGTGCTACGAGTACAGATAAGGAAAGCGGCTGGGTATATCCAACCTCTATCAAGTTCCCCGGTGGATTTTCAGAACACGACTTGAGGCTGGTTAATCGATACGACGTTCTCGGTGAGTTACCAAGCATGGTCAGGTCGTTAGCTCAGAAAATTGTGAGCATCAAACCTTTCATTTATCAATACTGTCAACCTTCTAAATATAAGCACGAGAAAGGTATTTCTATCGTTGAGAGCACCTTCATTAGTTGAACAAAAGCGTGAACACTTCCACATGAAATTCGTTTTTTGTCCTTTTTTTTCTCTTCTTTTTCTCTCCTGTTTCTTCTACCAACTTTACCTAATAATTAATGTGTAATCGAATTTTTTTACATAATCACTACCTAATAACTAATTTATCATCACTTTTTTTTTTTCATTTTGAGGCCACACTTTCCCCCATGGACTATTGCATCATTGCGCCATGCTTCTTACTTGCGTAAGCCATAGAACGGAAATATCATGTTCCCCTTGCCGCATGCATATTGAAAACATCACGGGAACGAGAAGAATGGCATTTTCGAAATAAAAAGAAATCATATTTCAAATGTTGGGGAGAGAAAGCAAAGGGGAATCAATAATCATTAAGGGAAGTCGATGAAAGTTTCCTTTTCCGAACTCTACCTCGCCTTATATAAAACCTTGGTCTAAACGGATAAACCGAGATGTAGTTGAGTTTGTGAATCCAGTTCTTGTCCTTCTTCCTCTTTCAAAAAGTGAAGCAATCAGTTGAGAGTGTAGCTATAGAGGTGTGTACTCTAGAAATCAGACTTTCATAGCAAGCAGACTTTTTTTTTGTTGAATCTTACTAGCGGATTTTTTAGAGTTTTCTTCTTCTGACTAATCTGTCAATGGTTCCAGTAAGATTAATGAGTCAAAAGCCCTCTATAATTGTATCGAGAAATTTCTTAAAAGAAGGAATATAATTATTGCGGTCACTAGAAAGTTATAAGAAGGTTACCATTTAACTGAACAGCAGCGGTATAGTACGGAATAAAAAAGTCTTTTAAAATGTTGCTTAGTGCGCCTGTTAACAGTACCGTGCGGCGCAAGCCACACAGTCCAAATAAAAAAAAGCCAAAAGAGACAGGTACAGCTGCTTCCTTTTCGTCGTCCTCTTCAACTGTCGTCCTTTCATCCAATAATGATGGCAGCTTTGATGCTCTTTGGGACCCCTCTATAAGTAAGGCCTCGGATTTTGAGAGTAGCTATATTAGTGCTAAACGATTAAAACCAGAAAGTAGTAATAGACAGAAAAAAAAAAATTCTTATAAATATTCTAGGGAGGAAAACACCAACGAGGTAGAGGAAAAGACGTCTCTTGGCAGCAGCTCTAAGACAGAAGCAGATAATATATTTAATGACCAGCTCACGTCAGCTGGCAATACTACATATGTCAGTAATAAGCGCGATGTAAACTTCGGGGCGAATTCGGCTGTAGTACTGCTCGGTTTGCCAACAAGTAAAAGTGAATCTCACCGACAATACCACAGTCCTTCGGCTTCAACAACTAATGAAGATGAAGAGGACATTGGTGTTGATATTTTAGTAGACAACCACATCGATAGTTGCGAAACAGTATCGATAAATAATAATAGAGGTATTACACACCAATATCCAGAAACGGAATCAGATGTCGACTTTGATGAGGCCGTGATATTGACACCAATGGATGGTACGGATAAGGGAGTGAAAAATCCAAGACCACTCGAAAAAAAATATAGTAGCAGTTGTTTTGAGGACCGTACGCCCCTTAACTTGGATGATGGTCATTTCAGTGAATGCAATCATTTTTCTACATTAGATGTGTCTAGCTTTTTTCATCTCAACGAGCATGTGCATAAAATCGTCGAAGTAGAGCTCGATGGACCTGATCGCACCTTTAGTCTAGACAACGTCGCTATTAATACAAGGAAAAAGGATATTGATTGCCTCTATAATAGTTCAAGAGAAGACTTATCCAACCTCACATGTTCTTCGGAAGGCCCAAGGAATGATAGTTATGATAGTGATTACAACATTGATGAGGTCACTTATAGAGATGATGAATCAACAGATGAAGACGAGAGCTTACCAACCCCAGATCGAAAAAGGAAGAAAATTGGCCATAAAGCTTGCGAAATATTGGATTCTAAAAGAATTGGAATAAAAGTACCAAAGTTATACGTTTGGTCTTTAAGTGATAAACCGTTTAGTGTTATCGATGGGTTGTGCACAAAATCGCTGTACCCATTGAGTGATGACATAAATACTCCTGAAAGTTTGAGCTCATGCTCAAGCTCAGTAAGTTCACGGGAAAATCAAAAAGGAGATGCAACATTTGATAATGATGCTATGATAGCCGACCTTCTAAACATAGGCGGACTCGAAGTAGAGAAGGCATCCAATGGCCATATTGAGCTCATAGGCGAGTGATTATTTGATATTCCAGAAGAATCATTATCGTCTTTTAAAGGAAAATATGATCGTTTGCGAAAAAATAGAAGCACTTTACTACTTGAATTGTCATAGAATAGTAGGAAAACCTACTTAGTCAGCGAAGATCAACTTGGAATATCGTATGATGAGATGGAGAAAAATTTAGGGGCCGAAATGGATGGATCCACTTGAGAGAGGATCAAGGAATACTGAAGTGCAGCTGACGATCCAGTCAGCGACATCTGTCTTTTTTTAATTACTATTGCTGTGTACTTATAGAGTCGGTGGCATTTATTTTATTTTTAGTATTTTTTTATACGTGCGTATTCTATTGTTCATTTTTTTACCAATTTTTTTTTTATTTTTATATTTTGTTTCTTGCGTGGAGTTTTTACAGGAAGTTAATCACAACAGAGGGTTCAATCTCCAAGGCATAAAATAAACAAAAATTGTAATAGTTAGCAACTGCAATACGAATTAAAATTTGAGGAAAAATCTAGTATTGTTCACACGAGCCAATGCTCTGAAGTTTCGAAAGCTAATAAATATCATGTGGAAACTTTTCTGAGTCATTAATAAGCAACACTATTTATTCTTCTTATAATTAGTCTTACAAGTAAACTGCCTTGCCGCATAAGCGCATTCCCTCTATGAGACCATTTGTAATTTCGAGAACACAATTTTACAACCGAGTAAATATCTTATAATCATTAAAATTATTAAACTATTATACAATTTTTTTTACTTTACTTTAATTTTTATATACCCATATAAATAATAATATTAATTATAACCAAAGGAAGTGATTTCATTATGCTTGAGTAGAGGAAGAGTACTTGGTAACAGCTCTAGTACCTTCAGAGACAGCATGCTTAGCCAATTCACCTGGTAAGATCAATCTAACAGCGGTTTGAATTTCTCTAGCAGAGATAGTAGACTTCTTGTTATACGCAGCCAATTTAGAAGCTTCAGTAGCGATTCTTTCAAAGATATCGTTAACGAAAGAGTTCAAGATAGACATGGACTTTTGGGAAATACCAGTGTCAGGGTGAGTTTGCTTCAAAACTTTGTAAATGTAAGAAGAGTATGTTTCCTTTCTAGCCTTGCTTCTCTTCTTACCATCAGTGGAAGTGGAAGTCTTTTTAGCGGCTGGTTTCTTTTCAGCTGGGGCTTTGGAGGCTGGTTTCTTTTCGGCTTTAGCAGACATTGTATGTGTGTATGGTTTATTTGTGGTTTGACTTGTCTATATAGGATAAATTTAATATAACAATAATCGAAAATGCGGAAAGAGAAACGTCTTTAATAAATCTGACCATCTGAGATGATCAAATCATGTTGTTTATATACATCAAGAAAACAGAGATGCCCCTTTCTTACCAATCGTTACAAGATAACCAACCAAGGTAGTATTTGCCACTACTAAGGCCAATTCTCTTGATTTTAAATCCATCGTTCTCATTTTTTCGCGGAAGAAAGGGTGCAACGCGCGAAAAAGTGAGAACAGCCTTCCCTTTCGGGCGACATTGAGCGTCTAACCATAGTTAACGACCCAACCGCGTTTTCTTCAAATTTGAACTCGCCGAGCTCACAAATAATTCATTAGCGCTGTTCCAAAATTTTCGCCTCACTGTGCGAAGCTATTGGAATGGAGTGTATTTGGTGGCTCAAAAAAAGAGCACAATAGTTAACTCGTCGTTGTTGAAGAAACGCCCGTAGAGATATGTGGTTTCTCATGCTGTTATTTGTTATTGCCCACTTTGTTGATTTCAAAATCTTTTCTCACCCCCTTCCCCGTTCACGAAGCCAGCCAGTGGATCGTAAATACTAGCAATAAGTCTTGACCTAAAAAATATATAAATAAGACTCCTAATCAGCTTGTAGATTTTCTGGTCTTGTTGAACCATCATCTATTTACTTCCAATCTGTACTTCTCTTCTTGATACTACATCATCATACGGATTTGGTTATTTCTCAGTGAATAAACAACTTCAAAACAAACAAATTTCATACATATAAAATATAAAATGTCCGGTGGTAAAGGTGGTAAAGCTGGTTCAGCTGCTAAAGCTTCTCAATCTAGATCTGCTAAGGCTGGTTTGACATTCCCAGTCGGTAGAGTGCACAGATTGCTAAGAAGAGGTAACTACGCCCAAAGAATTGGTTCTGGTGCTCCAGTCTACTTGACTGCTGTCTTGGAATATTTGGCCGCTGAAATTTTAGAATTAGCTGGTAATGCTGCTAGGGATAACAAGAAGACCAGAATTATTCCAAGACATTTGCAATTGGCTATCAGAAATGATGACGAATTGAACAAGCTATTGGGTAACGTTACCATTGCCCAAGGTGGTGTTTTGCCAAACATCCATCAAAACTTGTTGCCAAAGAAGTCTGCCAAGGCTACCAAGGCTTCTCAAGAATTATAAGATCGGTTCTGGTATTTTAAAGAAGGCGGAAGGAACTAAACTGCTTCTCCATTGTAACTATATTAAGTGTCTATTAGACCTTTCTGTTTTTCCTTTTTATTTTTCTATATATAATTTATTGGGTATATAATTAACGGTAACATATGTCATGCATGATATAAATTTTTTGTTGTGTCTTCCTGTTTTCTCTGTTGCTCTGTTTAGGTTCATTGGGCACTGTTGCTTACTTGAACATGATTGAGTAGCAAACACATTCTGTGCTTTGTTCACTTTGATAGTGTGACGAAATTTTCACAACCAAAGGAAAAAAGCTCACGATTGCGCGATCCTGTCACGGAGAACTGTCCGCAGCAGCCCGCGGCTTCTGTCCTTATTCGCCCATTTTTTTTTGATTTTCGACTTTTTCACTCTGGCTAGTTTTATTACGCATATTTGTATATATATATACGCATAAATTTCTGAAATGGATTACCTGGTTTATCAGAAACGAGAGCTTTAATAAAGAAACATTAACGTTTCTCTGGTAAAGTCACCACACAACATCAAATATAACAGTAATGTCTAGCTCAGAATCCATTAGAATGGTCCTAATTGGCCCACCTGGTGCCGGTAAAGGTACTCAAGCTCCAAATTTGCAAGAGCGTTTCCATGCCGCTCACTTGGCCACTGGTGACATGTTGAGATCTCAAATCGCAAAGGGCACTCAATTAGGTTTGGAAGCAAAGAAAATTATGGACCAAGGTGGTTTAGTCTCTGATGACATTATGGTTAACATGATCAAGGGTGAATTGACCAACAATCCAGCTTGTAAGAATGGGTTCATCTTGGACGGTTTCCCAAGAACCATTCCTCAGGCTGAAAAATTGGACCAAATGTTGAAAGAACAAGGAACTCCTTTGGAAAAAGCCATCGAATTGAAGGTTGATGATGAATTGTTGGTTGCCAGAATTACCGGTAGATTAATTCACCCAGCCTCTGGCAGATCCTACCACAAGATCTTTAACCCACCAAAGGAAGACATGAAGGATGACGTCACCGGTGAAGCTTTAGTTCAAAGATCTGATGACAATGCAGACGCCTTGAAGAAGAGATTAGCTGCTTACCATGCTCAAACCGAACCAATTGTTGACTTTTACAAAAAGACCGGTATCTGGGCTGGTGTTGATGCTTCCCAACCTCCTGCTACTGTTTGGGCTGACATCTTGAACAAGCTAGGTAAGAATTAATGACCTTGCGCAATGTCTTCTAAATATCTTTTCTTTTTTTTAAATTAATGAAAATATAATAAATTTTTGTATGTGAGTACATATATCCGCAGTATACTATAAATGAAATAATAACATAAGTGTTTGTAACTGGCTATAACGTCCTTAAACATGTGCACTGCCATTAAGTACTTAGTCAATATTTTTATCGTTGAGAACGAACGCAAATCATATTACTAAATAGATGAACAAAAGCGCATCACATAAACAAAAACGGTATAACAGTAATAGTGAAGCTTTTTATAAACCTATAACGAAATAAGCGCTTTTCAGGTTTTATAATTCAGTCAGAGTTCTAACTGGACATCGTTTTGCAGGGGATAAAAAAAAAAAGGAAGCTTCAACCCACAATACCAAAAAAGCGAAGAAAACAGCCAATGCCAAATGACAATAAGACACCCAATAGGTCCAGCACTCCCAAGTTTACTAAAAAACCAGTAACCCCGAATGATAAAATTCCTGAAAGAGAAGAAAAATCCAATGAAGTGAAGACACCTAAAATTCCATTATTCACGTTTGCCAAAAGCAAAAACTATTCAAGGCCGTCAACCGCAATTCATACCTCACCTCATCAACCAAGTGATGTAAAACCGACTTCCCATAAACAGTTGCAACAGCCAAAATCCTCACCACTGAAAAGAAATAACTATAATTCTTTTCCTCACTCAAATCTGGAAAAAATAAGCAACAGCAAACTACTCTCCCTTCTTCGGTCCAAAACGTCAGCAGGAAGAATTGAATCAAACAATCCTTCACATGATGCTAGCAGGTCTCTAGCAAGTTTTGAACAAACAGCATTTTCCCGGCATGCGCAGCAACAAACTTCTACCTTCAATTCAAAGCCTGTACGTACCATAGTACCGATATCAACATCACAAACCAATAACTCATTTTTATCAGGAGTAAAAAGCTTACTAAGTGAAGAGAAAATAAGGGATTACTCTAAAGAGATTCTAGGCATAAACTTGGCAAACGAACAGCCTGTTTTAGAGAAGCCACTTAAAAAAGGATCAGCAGACATCGGCGCCTCTGTGATTTCTTTGACCAAGGACAAATCTATCAGGAAAGATACCGTAGAAGAAAAAAAAGAAGAAAAGTTGAATATAGGTAAAAACTTTGCCCATTCTGATTCACTATCAGTTCCGAAGGTTAGTGCCGGTGACAGTGGTATATCACCGGAGGAGAGCAAGACAAGAAGTCCTGGAATTGCAAAACCGAATGCCATACAAACAGAAGTGTATGGAATAAATGAGGAATCTACTAACGAGCGTTTAGAAATAAATCAAGAAAAACCAGTAAAATTAGATGAGAATAGTGCAAATAGTACGGTCGCATCGGCCTTAGATACCAATGGGACGTCAGCCACGACAGAAACTCTAACATCAAAGAAGATCGTTCCATCTCCAAAAAAATTCGCCATTGATCAAGATAAAATAACACTGCACGATGAGAAAACACTTGCACCTTCGAAGCATCAGCCTATAACATCTGAACAAAAAATGAAGGAAGACGCCGACCTCAAGAGGATGGAAATCTTAAAGTCACCTCATTTGTCGAAAAGTCCAGCTGACAGACCTCAAGGGCGTAGAAACAGCCGAAATTTTTCCACTAGAGATGAAGAAACTACAAAACTTGCTTTTCTTGTTGAATATGAAGGCCAAGAAAACAACTATAACTCTACTTCTCGAAGCACAGAAAAGAAAAATGATATGAACACTTCTGCAAAGAATAAAAATGGTGAAAACAAGAAAATTGGTAAGAGGCCGCCTGAAATCATGAGCACTGAAGCTCACGTAAACAAAGTAACCGAAGAAACCACAAAGCAGATACAGAGTGTACGAATAGATGGTCGAAAAGTGCTTCAAAAAGTACAAGGAGAATCCCACATTGATTCGAGAAACAATACCCTGAATGTTACACCATCAAAGAGGCCCCAGCTAGGAGAAATACCGAATCCTATGAAAAAGCATAAGCCTAATGAAGGGCGAACTCCAAATATCTCAAACGGTACAATAAACATCCAAAAGAAATTAGAGCCTAAGGAAATTGTGCGAGATATTTTGCATACGAAAGAATCATCAAATGAGGCTAAGAAAACTATTCAAAACCCTTTAAATAAATCACAAAACACTGCTCTTCCTTCCACACATAAAGTTACACAAAAAAAAGATATAAAAATTGGAACTAATGACCTTTTTCAGGTTGAATCTGCTCCAAAAATATCCTCAGAGATTGACCGGGAGAATGTTAAATCAAAGGATGAACCGGTTTCCAAGGCTGTTGAAAGCAAATCTTTATTAAATTTGTTTTCAAACATACTCAAGGCTCCTTTCATTAAAAGTGAAAGCAAACCTTTTTCTAGTGATGCTCTGTCAAAAGAAAAAGCCAATTTTTTGGAAACTATCGCTTCCACTGAAAAGCCAGAAAATAAGACTGATAAGGTGTCTCTATCTCAGCCAGTTAGTGCAAGTAAGCATGAGTATAGCGATAATTTTCCAGTTTCTCTATCTCAACCTTCAAAGAAATCTTTCGCAAATCATACAGAGGATGAGCAAATTGAAAAAAAGAAGATCTGCCGTGGGAGAATGAATACGATAATAACTCACCCGGGAAAAATGGAGCTGGTATACGTGTCCGACTCAGACGATTCTTCTTCAGATAATGATAGCCTAACTGACTTGGAAAGTTTAAGCTCTGGTGAATCAAATGAAATCAAAGTAACTAATGATTTAGATACAAGTGCTGAAAAGGACCAAATTCAGGCAGGCAAATGGTTTGATCCTGTATTGGATTGGCGAAAATCTGATCGTGAATTGACGAAAAACATTCTTTGGAGGATAGCTGATAAAACGACATACGATAAAGAAACAATAACTGACCTTATTGAACAAGGGATCCCAAAACATAGTTATTTAAGTGGCAATCCATTAACTAGTGTGACTAACGACATTTGCTCTGTTGAAAACTATGAAACATCAAGTGCTTTCTTTTACCAACAAGTGCACAAGAAGGACAGATTACAATATTTGCCATTATATGCAGTTTCTACATTTGAAAACACAAATAACACTGAAAAAAATGATGTGACCAATAAAAATATCAATATAGGGAAACATAGCCAAGAACAAAATTCTTCTTCCGCTAAACCATCCCAAATTCCAACCGTGTCTTCTCCATTAGGATTCGAAGAAACAAAGCAAAGTACCACGCCTACTAAAAGCAATAGAAGAGTGTCGCATAGTGATACTAATTCTAGCAAACCCAAAAACACGAAGGAGAACCTTTCAAAAAGCTCTTGGAGGCAAGAATGGCTTGCAAATTTGAAACTTATTTCCGTTTCGTTGGTTGATGAGTTCCCTTCGGAGCTTTCCAACAGTGATAGACAAATAATTAACGAAAAAATGCAGTTACTTAAAGATATATTTGCTAACAACTTTAAATCAGCAATTTCCAATAATTTTAGAGAGAGTGACATCATTATACTGAAAGGTGAAATAGAAGATTACCCAATGAGTTCTGAAATTAAGATTTACTACAACGAATTACAGAACAAGCCTGATGCAAAAAAAGCCAGATTTTGGTCATTTATGAAGACTCAGAGATTTGTTTCCAACATGGGATTTGATATTCAGAAGTCCTGTGAACCTGTTTCTATATCCACGTCGGTCAAACCACATGTGGTCGAGCCCGAGCATATGGCAGATGCCAAAATTATGCCTAAGGATATACTGCAAATTACAAAAAAACCGTTAATGGTTAAAAATGTGAAGCCTTCTTCTCCGCCAGATGTGAAGTCTTTGGTGCAGCTGAGCACAATGGAAACGAAAACCCTACCAGAAAAGAAGCAATTCGACAGTATTTTTAATTCTAACAAAGCAAAAATAATCCCTGGAAATGGGAAGCACGCATCAGAAAACATCTCACTCTCTTTCTCAAGACCTGCGTCCTACGGCTATTTTTCTGTTGGAAAAAGGGTTCCAATCGTTGAAGATCGTCGAGTGAAACAACTCGACGATATAACAGACAGTAATACAACAGAAATTTTAACTAGTGTTGACGTTTTAGGAACACATTCACAAACTGGTACTCAACAATCAAATATGTACACATCAACCCAAAAAACAGAACTTGAAATTGATAATAAGGATAGTGTCACCGAATGTTCGAAGGACATGAAAGAAGATGGTCTTTCCTTTGTGGATATCGTTTTGTCGAAAGCAGCATCGGCGCTGGATGAAAAGGAAAAACAATTGGCTGTTGCAAATGAAATTATTCGGTCTTTGTCAGATGAAGTTATGAGGAATGAAATTAGAATAACTTCACTTCAAGGTGATTTAACTTTTACAAAGAAATGTCTTGAAAATGCGAGAAGTCAAATATCTGAAAAAGATGCTAAAATTAACAAATTGATGGAAAAAGATTTTCAAGTGAATAAGGAGATAAAACCGTATTGACTTTTTATCATTCTACAAAAGACCAGTAACGAAGTGTACCCTGTTTTTCTTTGTCGTTTTCTTCTATAATGAACAATTTACTTTACGGTCTTTAATCGATTTTAATGATTAGTTGGGCTTTTGGCTACATATGTAAAATTACATATAATATAATGGACACATAAGCAAAAAAAAAAAAAAAAAAATAAACAAATGAGCAACCCATCAAATACCAAGAACAAAGAATTTAATATAATATATAGTTATTAAATTTAAATGTATATATGCAGTTCTGCTCTTATTTTGTGACCAATTTCTTTAAGTCATCCAAACCGACCTTGCCACTATTAGATTTGCTTGAATTTTGCGACGTTTCATGATAACATGTCGAGTGGAAATATTTGCCATTCACTTCAATAGTATTTTTCCAAACCCATTCACCAGATTCTTCATCATAAACGCCAGTAACGGTTTCCTTACAAATTGGACATTTGAAGGCCATATCTTGTGAAGTTTCTGGTACAACAACATATTTTCCCCGTATTTTCAACTCGTTACTTCTATCACTTCCTAAAGTGTTGTCTACAGAGCCTTCATCATTTTCATCAGCGTGAATATTTAGGGCACTTTTATCGATATTTTTATTGGCATGCGGATCAGTATAATCATTTTTATGCTTTGTGGAGGTAATTTCATCATCTTTGAAGGCTGCCCATTGAGAGTCACTCAAATACCAGTTTCTTGATTGAATATTTTTCCTTGTGGTAGTTGTATTTAAGTTAGAGTTGCTTATGCCTGTATTTGCTGTGTTTTGTGATCCCTTAATTCTTGTATTTATTCTGAAATGCCAGTCCAAATGCTCATTTTGTAGTAGTTTTTCACTTTCTGAGTTGCCAAATCTCTTACCACACACGCTACATTTATTTGGCTTGGATCGGTATAATAAGTGAATAAGATTATTTTGGACGATGGGATTTTCTTGAAGAAGAGTTTGTTCGGACAGCTGCAGGGATGGGTTATTCAAAACGTCGATGTTAACCGTGGCAAAATAAGCTTTGCAGTCAGAAAGAATATCATTTAATAAGGGTATCTTTGGCAGGTTCTTCATCAATTGTTTTTCGTGTGAATCAAGAGAGTAGTTTGAGTGTCCATTTAGCTTTTTATAAAGCGTTACGATGGATTCTTTTGGTGGAGTATATATGAGCCCTTCAGCCTTAAGAGATGCATAGAGGTTATTGATTTTGTTTAGGGACTTTTTTTTCTCAATTTCTTGAAAAGATTCAACGCCAGAAATATTACCAAAAAGAGAGGAAGATAAAGAATTCTGTTGGTTCGTTGTATCTGAATTATTTCCAAACAATGGAATCGCTGAATTAGAGTTTTGTGTGTAAGAACCGACCATATCCTTAGTTTCGTGATACTGCTGCTGCTGCTGCTGTTGTTGTTGTTGCTGTTGCTGCTGTTGTTGCTGTTGCTGCTGAAGTTCGTGATACCTCATTCTTTCCTGCAAAACTTGTTGGTCCTGTGAGAAGACCTGCCTTAGTTGCATTTGAACTTGTTTCAGAGCATTGAGAGTTAGTTTTTCTCTTTTCAGTTCTTGTTTCAACTGAGATAAAACCAACAGTTTCATTTTTAATTTTTCATCATTTGGTTGATTCTTTAGCCTTTCACTAGTTAAACAAGTTAATTTATCAATGTCTCTTAATAGGAGGGGAACAGTCGGAGTTGGTAACATTGCTTGCAGGTTTTTCTGGTGGAGAGCACTGGCCTTTATTAAAAACTGTTCAATTTTCTCCAGTGCTGAGCCTTCAAACAGAGGCAGGCCGGTGTCATTAGGATTCAACCAAAGCTTAAACATATTGATGAGTTTTGTTCTTGTGGTGTTGTCCACCAATAAGTATGTTCTTTTGTACAAGTTAAACAAATTTCTACTGAAGTAGATTGTGTATGGGCTGCCAACATTCTTACAAATGGAGTCCAAGGCATAAAAAGCGTATAGCTTCTGCTTAGGCATACATTTTTCAATTCTACTCTCAATGGCGTCAACGAAATATTGAGCACACGAAATGTTTTCTTCTGCTAACTTCGTGAGAGTGGTAATAATGGGTCTCGAGTTAAAAGTTAATTCTTCAAGAATACTGTTGAAATCCTTGACTATAACTTCTGTGTCGTGATCCATAATGAAAAGAGAGTATTACAAATAGACCTAGTGTTTTCAAGTACAGTTTTCTTAACTGCTCCGAAAATTGTCCTGGTAATTCTTTGCAATGCAAAATTGAAAGAGAGACTTTTAAACTACTAAACCCTTAACAGTAGAACAACATTGTCTCATTAATTTTTGAAATTTCGCTTTCTTCCCATGCCTTAGGCCAAGTTCTCATCCAATGCGTCGAGTCCTTAAAAAAAATTCGCCCGGGTAAACTAAAACTTAGATGCACTAGGTAATACCATTTGGTGATAAAGGGAATAAAAAGCAGCAAATCCTAGCTCAATTACGAAACTCTGATCACTTGGGGCCCAGCTTCATTGGCTAAATTGGTGTATCCCTTGAACCGACTACGTAAGTACGTTTTGAAAAGTGTGTAAATCTATGTATAAAAGTACATAAAAAATTAGACTGAGAAAGTTCTGTATAGCTGTACTAATACATTAGGAATAGGCTAGACTTCTTCGCCGCTGGAATAAAACAGCTGGGCCTTCTCTTCATTGGTACCACTTGCTTTGCTCTATTGAAAGTACAAAGAATAGAGCAGACGAGTGTAAACATCCTATCTGCGTTCCAACAGAAGTGCGTATTGAAGTCATCTCATGCTAATGGCCATCTCATGTAGAATAGTAAGGAAAAACGTATCTAATTTATAAAAACTTGAGTTAGATCTCAAACTTCGGTAGATTGCGCCTTATTTAACGGATGATATACACTTATTCTACTGCTCACATTACTCGTTTTACAGGAAAAAATGGTCAATGCGGGCAAAAGAAAAAAATATTTGGCGATATGTTACAAGAAAAGGGTGAGATGGAAATTTATGCTAAACATTAAGTGGAAAAAAACCATATCCATACAATAGAAGTATATATTCTGAATAAAGGGTCAATTAAATTTCACCAAGGAATAAAATATTGTTAAAGAAAGTAACAGGAAGAGAAATCGGATATGCCTGACAATAATACGGAGCAATTGCAGGGATCTCCTTCAAGTGACCAGAGACTGAGGGTTGACTGGGACAACGGTAACCATTTTGACGTCTCTCCCGACAGATACGCGCCTCATCTATCTGAATTTTACCCAATTGTAAATAGTAAAAGACCAGTGGCTAGCAGTGCTGGCTCAGAAAATAACGACCATCTGGACGACATGAACCATTTACGTTCATCCAAAGTGTATTCAAAGGCCCGTCGGGCATCGAGCATAACTTCTGGTACGAGCACAATAAACGACTTGCAAACGCTAATCACAAAGAGAGATGTGAAAGAGACCCAGGAAGCCCTATCGACATTACTCAGGAACTCGAATGCTTATTCGGATTCGTTATTAAAGACATCTCAGAATGGGGCAGAAATTGCCCATTCCTTAGAAAACATTGCCAAGTTGAAGGGTTGCAATGATGAAACGGCGGAGAAACTATTGAGTGCCAGTGGGTTATTCTACCTTTTATCTAATCATCAGCTTATAATGTCAAAGTATTTCAATGACTTGTTGGGAGATAATTTAATTGATGATATTGATGAATTCGAATTACAGACCAAGATAATGGAGAACAAGTTCAAAGCACAAAGCAAAGAGCAAAGTTTAAAATTGAAATTGCAGGAAAGACATAACTTCGATATCTCGAAAAGAAAAATAAGGAATTTAATCTCATACCGAGAGAGCCTTTCTAGCTTGCAAGCAAGGTTAGATCAACTGGAGACACTAAAGCACGATTTTTACATGGATTCATACGAACTTGTGGAAAATACATGCAACAAAGTACTCAGCAAAGTTGCCACGGTATCTAGGGCACAAGTGGAAATTTCTGAAAATATTGCAAGGAAAGGTTGGTCTGGAGGCGGGCTAGACGAACTACTTTGTGATGCAGACGACCCCTTCAGCAAAAAAGCAGATGGGCCATACGGGACCATCGGTGGTGATGGAGAGACTGCTGGAGAAGCATACAACAGCGATGAGGAAACGGGTGGGAATGACGTGGTGCTCAATGAACTACTAGAAGGAACCAGCCAACCTTCCACATCAAAAACATCTTTACCCAAATCCAAGGGGTCCTCAACGGTATCCACACCGAATCATTCACAGTCAAGTTCAAACAAGGACGGGGTACGAAACAATGGCGGCGGCAAAAATGGCGAAGATGAGGATACAGACAATTTGATGGGAACAGAAAATTCATTTTCTTTACCGCCTACGAGAAACTCTGCCGAGGAAACCACACAAACGTTTAAACAATTGTCCATTAAAGAAGATAATGACAATCACAGCAGCGATACGGACGGCATGCAAGACCAGTCAAGTAATATATAAAATTTGTAACTCTATGTATGCTTTTTATATAGAAATGGAGAAAGTGAACAATTGAAGTTATAGTATTTTCGGAGAAATGTTGCATATATACATAGGAAAACGGTTAAAAGGCCCTGCTTCTACCTTCTGTTTCCCCCTCGTTCTTTTCACCAGAACTTGTACCATTTCTTCTCAGAGGAGGCCTGAGATAAATTCTGGTTACTTTGTTCAAACTGACTCTGCTTTTCATTTTTGGCGGCCTCCCATTGCCCCGGCAGAGATGGGTCATGAGGGACATTATGGAGCATTGGTTTTTCCTTTTTCGCCACGGTTTCCTTTGCCAATTGTGCGATCTGGAAACTTTTTTGTCTCTTTAGCCTACATTGCTCCCATCCGACAATCGAGCCCAGTATCAGAGAGCTCATCGCCCAATTCGTGGCCTTAGTCGGGCTCTTATGGTATATAAATATAATAGATCCCATCAAGAACATGCTGGAAAACCCGAGCATGCCCGCGTCTCTGAAGCACGGGATTGAAGTCAGCTTCTGCAAACTAAAATCACTCCATCTGATCGAGTCCCAAGCCTCTTTCAAAGTAGCCCGTTCTTGCTTTTTGGCCAACTGAGAATTGGACAAGTCATCGGCAAACTTGGGTGGAGTGTCTTCTAAGAGGATCTTTTGACCCCGCGAGTAATTTGTCAGCACGCGATCACCATCTGCTTTACCCTGCAGTTGTTGCTGCTGATTTTGATCTTCTGTCTGATTTGACCACGGCCACCAACCCATCTTTATATTAACTGTTGAGCTGCTCGTTACGCACTGCTGTGGACTTCACTACAATGCTTTACCGAGCAGTGGAGCTTGATATAGTGGTGGTACCCCCGACGGTGCTATAATAAGCTTGCCTGCACGGCTTACCCTACCGCTCGGAAAGGCCGCCTTCGTCGCTCATTGGTCTGCGGCCGCGGGCGCTTTTTGGTCATTGTTCATATATGAAGAAAGAGCAGGAACGGAAATTTTTCATCTTGCCTTGCCCATTGTTCTGATCCATGCGTTGTTAGAAATACAACGTTTGCATCATACCAAACTTCTCCATTCCGTCAGCTGATACTCTATTCGGTTGTGTGTTGCACCCTGCTCTGCTGTCTCTCAACCGTTCTTCCTTTACACGCCTTCCCTTCTCAGCTCGCGTTTCTTTTTTTTTTTATCCCACTCTTTTCTTTTTTCTTTCCTATATATTGCCCATATAAGTTTGGTTGGAAGGAAAACTAATAGAGCTAGTTGTTGTCCCTCAATAATCATAACAGTACTTAGGTTTTTTTTTTCAGTATGCAACGCTCCATTTTTGCGAGGTTCGGTAACTCCTCTGCCGCTGTTTCCACACTGAATAGGCTGTCCACGACAGCCGCACCACATGCGAAAAATGGCTATGCCACCGCTACTGGTGCTGGTGCCGCTGCTGCCACTGCCACAGCGTCATCAACAAATGCAGCAGCAGCAGCAGCTGCTGCTGCCAACCATTCCACCCAGGAGTCGGGTTTCGATTACGAAGGCCTGATAGATTCCGAACTGCAGAAGAAAAGACTTGACAAATCGTACAGATATTTCAACAATATCAACCGATTGGCCAAGGAGTTCCCCCTAGCTCATCGCCAGAGAGAGGCGGACAAGGTCACCGTTTGGTGTTCCAACGACTATTTAGCACTTTCCAAGCACCCTGAGGTATTGGACGCCATGCATAAAACTATCGACAAGTATGGTTGTGGTGCCGGTGGTACAAGAAACATTGCTGGCCATAACATCCCCACTTTGAATCTGGAAGCCGAATTGGCCACTTTACACAAGAAGGAAGGTGCCTTAGTTTTTTCGTCATGTTACGTAGCCAACGATGCCGTCTTATCCCTACTGGGTCAAAAGATGAAGGACTTGGTGATTTTCTCCGACGAACTCAACCATGCGTCCATGATTGTCGGTATTAAGCATGCTAACGTTAAAAAACACATTTTCAAACATAATGACTTGAACGAATTGGAACAACTGCTCCAGTCATACCCCAAATCCGTTCCTAAACTAATTGCTTTCGAATCAGTATATTCTATGGCCGGTTCAGTGGCCGACATAGAAAAAATTTGCGACTTGGCCGACAAATACGGTGCTTTGACCTTCTTGGATGAAGTACATGCGGTCGGCCTGTACGGCCCTCACGGTGCAGGTGTTGCAGAACATTGTGATTTTGAAAGTCACCGTGCAAGTGGTATTGCTACCCCAAAGACCAATGACAAGGGCGGCGCGAAGACTGTGATGGACCGTGTCGACATGATCACCGGCACTTTAGGTAAGTCTTTCGGTAGCGTAGGTGGCTACGTCGCAGCCTCTAGGAAATTGATCGATTGGTTCAGATCGTTTGCACCTGGTTTCATTTTCACCACGACTTTACCACCTTCAGTTATGGCAGGCGCTACCGCAGCAATTAGATACCAACGTTGCCACATCGACCTAAGAACCTCGCAACAGAAACATACCATGTACGTAAAGAAAGCTTTCCATGAGTTGGGCATTCCAGTTATTCCAAATCCTTCTCATATCGTCCCAGTGTTGATTGGTAATGCTGATTTGGCTAAGCAAGCTTCTGATATCTTAATCAATAAGCATCAAATCTACGTACAAGCTATCAACTTCCCTACGGTTGCTCGCGGTACCGAAAGATTGAGAATTACCCCAACGCCAGGTCACACCAACGATTTATCTGACATCTTAATCAATGCAGTTGATGATGTGTTCAATGAGCTACAGTTACCACGTGTCAGAGACTGGGAAAGCCAAGGTGGCTTATTGGGTGTTGGAGAGAGCGGATTTGTGGAAGAGCCTAACTTATGGACATCAAGCCAACTATCTTTAACTAATGACGACTTGAACCCTAATGTTAGAGACCCCATCGTTAAACAACTAGAGGTTTCTAGTGGTATCAAGCAGTAAAACAACCAATATATGCATGGGCTGAGATAGAGGTACAAGGAATTTGTAAATCAGTAAAAAAAAAAATTAACAGTTTTTTTTTTTCATTTTTTTTTTCATTCTTATTTATGTATGATACTTTATTATTATTTCTCTTAATTATTTATTTATTTAACTAACACGATGAGCACTTTTAACTGCAATGGTTAAACTGTAGCAATGTTGGTAAAAAAGCAGGGAAAGTTCAAAAATAATTTATGTATTTTTCCTCGGGGGTACAGAAAGTAAAGAGAGAGAAACGTATGAGTATATATAGGCTAATGTAATATGTAGTGGTAAATAAAGAGACAAAAGTTCGCTATTCTTGTTTGAAATGAAAAAAAAAAAGCACTCAAGCGTTGTTTTTTTCCAATTCATTTTGCAAGTTTTTTGTACTTTTCTTCAATTCATTAGACAATTCATCGACGTTAAATTCTTGGGTAGTGGAAGGTTCGTGTTGTGGAACTTCTGGCATAACTTGAGCTGAAGATGTGTAAGCCTTAGACTCTGGTTCCAATGGAACATCAGCGGCCAACTTAGTAGTACTGGCGGTTTGAGGACCGGCAGTAGAAGACACAGGAGCAGTCTTAGATTTGACCAAGTTGGAAATTGGGCCCAATTTAGATTCAACCTTGTCCAAGTATGGTTTTGTCTTTTCGCAAGCCATTTGAGAAAACTCTTGGGTCTTTTGCTTAGAAATTTCTACACCTTGAGCGACAGTAGCATCAATTTCATGCTTGTAGGAATGGTAGATAACTGGCAAAGTGAAGGTAAAAATGTCACCAACAAAGACGATGGTCCAGATGGAGAACCAGGAGAAGAATTTGTGTAGTAGAAATAAGGCAACAGCGGTCTTGAAAGTGTGCTTAGGGACTTGAGCGAATACAGTCTTTCTTATGTGGGCTTGGAAGACTGGTAGCTGTTTCAAAGCTTCATCGATACGAGGCTTAATAAAGCCGGCGATATTTGGACATTCTTTAGGACCATACTTGGTGATTAAACCTTGTCCCAAAAAGAGCTTGGATACGAATTCAATAGATCCTGTTGTGAATAAGATAGTGTAGGCAACCTTCAAAAAGAAAGTGATCAAGTTAACTTTTTTCAAAATTAACAAGGCTAACAGAGACCCACCGAAATATTTACCGGTTTGAACAGGGTTCCTCCATAATAGCAAATCGCAATTACAGCTTTTTTGTTGTTGTTGTTGTTGGGCTTGGCTATGTTGAGCTGAGGCGGACATATTTGCGTGTGTGAATATATATTATATATATATACGCTTGCGGGTAGGAAGAAACAATTAAATATTTGGCTTGAGAGTTGAAAAGAAAGAGATCAAGAAAAGGGAATTGTTGAATAAAAATTTGAAAAATGCGAAGTTGAAGTGCCATAGAAGAGAAACAGCCCACACAGGGGAGAAGCCCACTGGAAAGGGGGCACTGACCAACTTTAAATAGGAAACAGAAGATACCACAAGCCAGCGATACAACAGCACCAAACACCGAAAAGAATAGCCAAAGCTGTCCTCTGGTGTTGGAAAAACTGGAAAAAACGCAACTGCGTTGGCTGCTACGGTGAAAAATTTTCCTATGACTTTTTTCACTGCTTGTTCGTGCGAAATTACCGCAAACCCGGTAAAATGTACACGTATCAAGTGATAAACAATTTCGTGTCAAGTGAGCAGAATGGAGCGATTTGGAAAAAAATTTTTTTATTGTTTTTTCCCCCGGGATTTTGCTCGAGATGACTGAAATTTTGTAATCGATGAGTCTATACCAGAGGCAGCAAATATCACCAACATACACAGGTATACACAATCTCATGTCCACACACACGTACAGACACGCACATATATATATATATATCCCCATAGGTATTTATATATACAAAACAATCCTCGTGTGTTTGTGTGTGCAATAGCTAGTTTTGCGCTGCCTCTTATAGTAGACAATATCACTTTTTCAATAAAATAGAACTTGCAAGGAAACAAAATTGTATCGCTTCAAGATGCTACGATCAACCACATTTACTCGTTCGTTCCACAGTTCTAGGGCCTGGTTGAAAGGTCAGAACCTAACTGAAAAAATTGTTCAGTCGTATGCGGTCAACCTTCCCGAGGGTAAAGTTGTGCATTCTGGTGACTATGTATCGATCAAGCCGGCACACTGTATGTCCCACGATAATTCGTGGCCTGTAGCTTTGAAATTCATGGGGCTTGGCGCTACCAAGATCAAGAATCCTTCACAGATTGTGAACACTCTGGACCACGATATTCAGAACAAATCAGAGAAAAATTTGACCAAGTACAAGAACATCGAAAATTTTGCTAAGAAACACCATATAGACCACTACCCTGCCGGTAGAGGTATTGGTCATCAAATTATGATTGAGGAGGGCTATGCTTTCCCCTTGAACATGACTGTCGCATCTGACTCGCATTCAAACACCTACGGTGGTCTGGGGTCGCTGGGCACTCCAATAGTGAGAACAGACGCTGCAGCCATATGGGCCACGGGACAGACGTGGTGGCAGATCCCACCAGTGGCTCAGGTTGAGTTGAAAGGTCAATTGCCTCAGGGTGTTTCCGGAAAAGATATCATTGTCGCATTATGTGGGCTTTTCAACAATGATCAAGTTCTAAATCACGCCATTGAATTCACGGGTGACTCTTTGAATGCATTGCCTATCGATCACAGACTCACTATTGCTAACATGACCACCGAGTGGGGGGCTCTTTCTGGTTTGTTCCCCGTGGACAAAACTTTGATCGACTGGTATAAAAACCGTTTGCAAAAGCTGGGCACCAATAATCATCCAAGGATTAATCCAAAGACTATCCGCGCACTAGAAGAAAAGGCGAAGATTCCGAAAGCAGACAAGGATGCACATTATGCCAAGAAACTGATCATCGATCTAGCCACGCTAACTCACTACGTCTCAGGTCCAAATAGTGTTAAGGTCTCCAACACCGTGCAAGATCTATCTCAACAAGACATCAAGATAAATAAAGCTTATCTAGTGTCATGTACAAACTCCCGTCTATCTGATTTGCAATCTGCAGCGGATGTGGTTTGTCCTACTGGAGACTTAAACAAAGTCAACAAGGTGGCTCCAGGTGTGGAGTTCTATGTCGCTGCTGCCTCTTCAGAAATTGAGGCTGATGCCCGTAAATCAGGCGCTTGGGAAAAGCTGCTAAAGGCTGGCTGTATCCCACTGCCTTCTGGTTGTGGTCCATGCATCGGTCTAGGTGCGGGATTACTGGAACCAGGTGAAGTTGGTATCAGTGCCACAAACAGAAACTTCAAAGGTAGAATGGGTTCCAAGGATGCATTGGCTTACTTAGCTTCCCCTGCTGTAGTCGCCGCTTCTGCCGTGCTGGGTAAGATTAGTTCTCCTGCTGAGGTATTGTCCACAAGCGAAATTCCATTCAGCGGCGTTAAGACTGAGATAATTGAGAATCCCGTGGTTGAAGAGGAAGTTAACGCTCAAACAGAGGCTCCAAAACAATCCGTTGAGATATTAGAAGGTTTCCCAAGAGAGTTTTCTGGTGAATTAGTTTTATGTGATGCCGATAACATCAATACCGATGGTATATATCCTGGTAAGTACACTTATCAGGATGATGTGCCTAAAGAAAAGATGGCGCAAGTTTGTATGGAAAATTATGATGCCGAGTTCAGAACCAAGGTTCATCCAGGTGATATAGTGGTCAGTGGGTTCAATTTCGGTACCGGTTCCTCCAGGGAACAAGCGGCCACCGCCTTATTGGCTAAAGGTATCAACTTAGTTGTTTCAGGATCTTTTGGTAATATTTTTTCAAGAAACTCCATTAACAATGCTCTTCTGACCTTGGAAATCCCAGCATTAATCAAAAAATTACGTGAGAAATATCAAGGTGCTCCAAAAGAACTTACAAGAAGAACTGGTTGGTTTTTGAAATGGGATGTAGCTGATGCTAAAGTGGTCGTTACCGAAGGTTCTTTGGACGGCCCTGTGATCTTGGAGCAAAAAGTGGGTGAGCTAGGTAAGAACCTACAAGAAATTATTGTAAAAGGAGGCTTGGAAGGTTGGGTCAAATCCCAACTATAATGTGCATAAATATCTAGAAAAATCGCACCCTTTTCTTTATTTATTAAGTTTATTTATTTATTTACGGTTATTCACGTATATTTTGTTAATCTATTGATACACAAGTTCTTATTTGTAATTTTTCTACTTCTTTTCATTAAATTTCAAAGATGCTCTTGTGACGTCCAAAACCAGTGTCTGACCTAAAGCCCGTGGGAAAAACAACGTAAATTTCTACATAAAAAAGTCAAGTAGGCGCTCGAAAGAGTTTCAGAAAATACCCAGCTGACCATTAACTGAAGTAGCAAACATCTATGGATAAATATACTGCTTTGATTCACGATGAGAATTTTTCAACTCTTACATTGAATGTCTCGAGATACCCTAAAAGTTTGGCATATTGGGAGAAGTTACTGAACTATATAGTAAAGGCTTCGGCACCAATATGCAAGTCCACTGAGCCTCAATTATTAAAGTTAATACGATGTACTTATTCTTCTATGCTGAATGAGTTTCCCTATCTAGAAAACTACTATATCGACTTCGCGCTACTGGAATACAAACTAGGGAATGTTTCTATGTCTCATAAGATATTTCAGCGCGGATTGCAAGCCTTTAACCAAAGATCTTTACTATTATGGACTTCATATTTAAAGTTTTGTAATAACGTTATCTCACACCAGAAGCAGTTGTTTAAAAAATATGAAACAGCTGAAGAATATGTTGGTTTGCATTTTTTCAGTGGGGAATTCTGGGATTTATACCTGGAACAAATTAGCTCAAGATGTACGTCTTCTAAGAAATATTGGAACGTTTTGAGGAAGATACTCGAAATTCCTTTACACTCTTTTTCGAAATTTTATGCATTATGGTTACAGCGCATAGACGATATAATGGACCTAAAGCAATTATCACAACTAACAAGTAAAGATGAATTATTGAAGAAACTCAAGATAGACATCAATTACAGTGGAAGAAAGGGACCGTACCTGCAGGATGCAAAGAAAAAGTTGAAGAAAATAACGAAGGAAATGTACATGGTTGTACAATATCAAGTACTTGAAATCTATTCCATTTTTGAATCAAAAATTTATATCAACTATTATACATCGCCAGAAACCTTGGTTTCTTCAGATGAAATAGAAACATGGATAAAATACTTGGATTATACCATCACCTTACAAACAGATTCTTTAACACATTTAAATTTTCAAAGAGCTTTACTTCCTCTGGCCCATTATGATCTTGTATGGATAAAATACAGTAAATGGTTGATAAATTCAAAAAATGACCTTTTGGGGGCAAAAAACGTTCTATTAATGGGTCTTAAATTTTCTTTGAAGAAGACCGAAATAATAAAACTACTGTATTCAGTTATTTGCAAGTTAAATGAGTACGTACTTTTGCGAAATCTATTGGAAAAAATTGAGTCCTCATATTCCGACAATGTTGAAAACGTTGATGATTTTGAGATATTTTGGGACTATCTTCAGTTCAAAACGTTCTGCCAGAATTCTCTGTATTCCAGTCGATATTCTGATTCACAATCAAACGGGCTTTTGAATAAGGAGCTGTTTGATAAAGTATGGAAACGTTTGAGTTGTAAAGAAAAAAAAAGTGGTCAAGAAATTTTATTGAATAACTTAGTACAGTTTTATTCGAAGGATACCGTAGAATTTGTAGAAAAGAACATATTTCAAAAGATAATAGAATCTGGTTGGGAGTACTACCTACAGAACGGTATGTTCTGGAACTGTTATTGCCGTTTAATTTATTTCGACACTTCTAGGTCATATTTGGACAAGAGGCAATATATTGTCAGGAAAATATGGCCCCAAATAGACAAAAAATTTGCACAGAGCGTCTTGCCGTCTTTAACAGAATTCTGTCAGTCATACTTCCCAGAGGAGATGGATACATTAGAGGAAATGTTTACTGAAGAACCTTAACCAAAAGGCATTGTCATTTATTAAAAGGTATAAATATGTAAATGTATACTTAATGACCGTTAAGAAAAACTACTAGCCTCATCACTCCCGCAGATCTCTATAATTGTTGTTTGAATACTTGATACGGTGGAGTGGCAAGGACAGTCTGCGCAGTCCTAATATCGATATTGATGTCTTCGATCAGAGCTTCCTTAGTAGTGTAGTTCAATTCGGGTCTGATATGACCTAAAATATTGAACTTGACCCTGGCCCCATAAAAATCATTTTTAAAATCATGTATAATATGTAATTCCATGGTTTTGAAATCATTTCCGTAGAATGGATTTTTCCCAACTGAAAGTACCATAGGAAGTACGGACAAATCATCGTTCGCTTCACTTAAATATTGACCGTAATTATAAACCACAGTTCTTCCATCCCGCCTTGTTTCCACCGATAGTTCTTGACCATCAACAGTTTTAATGTGAGCAAACCCAAAGTAAACCCCTAAATCCAAATCGTTGATACCTTTAGGTAACTGATTTATAGGTACATTGGCAGTGGGAATACCCAATTCGGCGGATCCGCGGCCAAATCCACATACAATGTCACAATAGTCAGTAACAAGCGGGAATGGTGGACCTGGTTGCGCAGGTATTGGCAAATCGACTTCTCGTTTAAAAGTATCAATTATATCTGTATTCGTATTTCGGTTCATTAAGAAAGTACCTGCTAACACTAGCAATAACGAAACATAAATAGTCCACGTAAACATCAACACTTCAACAACACGTGTCTGTGACCGCTTCACGGGTCCAAATTACCACTTTCTAGAACTTTGTCTTGTACGTCCAATAATAGTGTTACCAATGCTGACAGAGTATTAAAGCAACGATTTGAATTGACGCATTACCCTCCTGCATAAAGGACTACAAATACATCCTCTCTTATAACGCAATTGCAACATCTGAAGTGCAGTGTGATCAAGATATTCAATTCTCTATTAGAGTAACTTAATCATGTTTCACATGATCAGTATTCATTGTAAAACCTCTTGAGTGTGATTCGTTGCCAACTAACATAAGCGTGCGGATTCTTTAGAAGGTGGGTGTGCCGACCCTGGGAAAGATTGCATAATGTGAATCCTTAATGACTTACCCATACTCTTCATTTATAACCTATTTAGAAAAAGAAGAAAGGCTGTTTCGGAGCTCCTTTTGTGCTGTTTGCAAACTGTCTATTTTCGCATCAAGTTTTACCCATCTACTACTTTATTCGCTTTACGGTAAAAGCGAACACGACAAAATCACCTATCATCTACGAAGGGCCTTTCGAAAACAGAAGAATAAAAAGACAGGAAAAGCATCACTTTAGAATTTATAACTAATTTGGGGAGGTATCTGTAAAGTAATAGACAGGACCGGAAATAGTGTAAATACTCTCCTTTGTTTTTTTAGTTGTACCACTTTGAAGAGGGCTCGAGATTCACGAACAAAATGCAAAGGTTTTCACTAGTCACTCACAGATCATTCTCTCACTCCTGTATGAAGCCCAAATCTGCATGCTCTTTGGTCAAACCAGTTCATCACTTGGTGAAAATTGATAAGTCAAAGTTATCCCCTAGATTTCCAGAATTGAAATATGACAAAAGTGATATTAGGTCACCTGGATTTAAACCAAAAGACACTCATGCAGATAGACTCAATGACCATTACCTTAACACTTTACAATCTGATTTGTTATTGATTAATTATTCACATAACGCTGCGGTGGTAAAGGGTCTAAAACAAAGAGCGTGGAGTGGTGATTCGCCATACCACTTGAACAGACCACCGAAAAATCCTCGAGGTTCGAAAGCTCAACTACCTGACATTCATCCTATCAAATGGAGTAACATTCCTGGGCTAGAAGGTGTTGTAATAAACTGTTTTGTTAGGGAAGCGAGAGAAAATCAGCTATTGGCTATCACCGCTGCGTTACAATTACAACAAATTACTGGATGTAAACCTCATCCAATTTTCTCCAAAAATGATGTTCCAACCTGGAAATTGAGAAAAGGTCATCAGATGGGAGCTAAAGTCGAACTAAAGGGAAAAGAAATGTCTCAGTTCTTAAGCACATTGACCGAAATCGTCCTACCAAGAATCAGAGAATATAAAGGTATAAGCAACCAGTCTGGGAACAGATTTGGTGGGATTAGTTTCGGCCTGACGGCTGAAGATATCAAATTCTTCCCTGAAATCGATGCAAACCAGGACTCATGGCCTAAAACTTTTGGTATGCACATAAATATAAACACCTCAGCTCAATTAGATTACCAGGCGAGAACTTTGTTGAGTGGGTTCCAGTTCCCATTTTTCGGAGAGGAGAAATAAGAATACAATCTCATGGTCCTGGCCAGTTAGCCATGCTCTATGGCAGAAAGGCAAAGGGCATATATAATTTCCCATTCGTCATGTAAATATATAAACTGTACAAGATACTATCTCTCTCCATTTTTCAATCATATAGTTCTCTTTGGGGCACTGAGATGTCTACAAATTGTTATAAAATTGGACGTCTCTTACACAACTCACAACTCAACTCTGTATAAAGATTTTTAGGAAAGAAAATGTACATAAAAGTAAATACTTGTTTAAAAATGAGAACAAAGATTCCTACGCAATTAAAATCTATTTAAAGATTTTCCTTATTTTTTTATTTCTTTTCGAATTTTTTAAGTTTTATTCTTATCTCCTTTGACATTATAACTTACACTGCATCAGCTCAGGGTGGTTCAAACATGAGTGAGAGCAAGTTTATTGGTCTTCTTAGCAATCAATGCCACTCTGTCACCTAGGGACAGAGCCAAACCTTGTCCCTTTGATCGGATACGAACATAACCTATGACTTCATTGGTTTTGGAATCCTTTTCGATACACAAGTTGGCTAGGGCATCTTCACCAAAGGACGACTTCGCATACAGATTACAACTTAAGAACCTACAATCATCTTCTCCCAACGACTCTGATGGTGTTAGAATACCCATATTAGTTCCCTTGACCAGTTCTCTCAAATAAGCATGCAATGTTGGTAGTTGTGATTTGACCGATATTTTGTTCTCCCACTCAAATGCATTCCACATGGTACGGAAATGTTCATCGTCAGCAGTGGCTGGTTTGATATAATCCATAATGTCAACATGAACGTCGTTTAAAATAACATAACGAGCATCTTCACCATGCGCACCATCATAAATAATATTACCGAAAATGACACCTGTGTCAGCAGAGGAAACTTTGACAGTAACAGTGAATTTGTGGAAGCCATGAGGAATCACGTTGGTCTTCTGTGGTGTGTCAATAATCTTCAAATCACCAAGAGTTGCAAATTGCACATGTAGGTTTTTCAACGTTTCTTTCGTTTGATTAACAAGAAGAACATCTAATACGACGTCAAATTGATTGTTTGTAATACAAGCCTCGGCGTAAACCGGATCAGAAAAGCCACATAAAGGTACTATCTTCTTCAGCTTCGAAATACTAGAGCTGCTAGTAGCGTGGATTGCATCTCCTTTCATTGCCAGTTGTAAATCTTCTTCAATACTATCTTTTTGCACATTAGTAGAATCCACACCAGCAAATTGCCTGAAAGAAATCGGCGTATCAATTGGTTCGATGTTTTTGCAACTGTCTTTTAATGCTCTCTTATGCTTGTTCTTCTTTGCAATTTCAATTTGTCTCTTGAATGAGGATTTGGTGGTGTCCAGGAATGCAACCTCCAGAAGTTTAACTTCTTCCTTCTTTTCCTCAGGATTAACTTCATCCAATAAAATAGAAATAGATGTCATAACTCTCTCTAAAGAATCTTCATCAATTTTTTTCTCCACCAAAGAGCTTTGACCCACTCTAACAATACTAACTAAAATTAGTAAAGCTTCCGCCTTTAGAGCATTGATGACAGTTTTGTTCTTGGAAACGTTTTCGAATTTTAAAACAAGTTTAATGATGGTGTTGGCCAGAATAGCAGCTGTGTAGAAATCACCACTTAAAACAAACCGGCGAATTGGAGGTCTAGAATCACGTTCTTCATCGGTAACTGACTTTTGAGAAGTCTTCACATCGAAAGCGCTTTCAGTGGCATACGTACCGTCTGGTAGAATAACTGGACCAGTTGGCTTGGCGGTAGCGTCAACCTCATTTTCTTCGGTGTGTTCTTGGTTTTGTGTTAACTTTTTGATTTCTGATTGAAGGATAGGAACTTCACCTACGCTGTTACGAATGTGCTTCCAACAATGTTGTATCTCACTTTCTCCTTCAGCATACTCACCCATAATCCATAATGCACCGCGGTAAGCTTTAGCAGATCTCACTTTGTCTAGCGTTTGAACCATGTTTTCAAGGATATTGGCTCTAAGTTGTGGGTATTTTTCGATCACTTCTTTGATAAAGGCAATGATACCACTGGCGGCAACCGAGTTTAAATCACCGATGAAATCTAATAATAGCGAAACAACACTTGCTGCCATTTCTACAAAGTTTACAGCCACGGTACGAATAGTTTTTATTAACAATTGTCTGTACTGCATTGCCTTGTCTTGATCTGGGTTATTTACGGTTGTTTGCAGCTCTTTCTTCAAAAGCTGAACAACGTCTTCAGCATTTCTGGATGTGGCCAAGTCCATTGAAATATCAAGCGCCTTTGAACGAACGTCTAAATCTTCTGCATTCAAGACTCTCAAAATATCCAGGGTTAACTCTTCCAAAGCACCTACGTTATTAGCATTGATGTCTTGAATACGGTCTAGAACAATTAACTTAATGTTATTATCAGAAACCTTGACGGCCAAGTCAATCAATTTGTTAACCGCAGGAACCAAGACATTTGGATTGGCAGACAACACAGTTAGGGCTAATGCGGTCTCGAAGATGACTTCATCGGAAGTCGTGGTCGAAAGCAGTTCCATCAATAATTCGATATATTGGGCTTTCAAAGCAGGGGTCCTGTTTGCATCTTGTCTGATAAATTGAACAAAGACAGCTTGTAATAAAGGGTCTAGGTTTTCTATATCAGCAATATTGTTCTCTAAATAGTGTAAGGCATTTTCACGATCTAATTCAGCTAACCCAATAAATGCATTTCTTTTACATATTGGATCAGTTTCAGCTACTATGAACGAATTGATGATTTCTTTAGCATCGGGAAGTAAATGTTCGCTGACCTTGAAAATGGAGAAAACTGCTAGGATTGCATACTTACGAACATATGCATGACGGTATTCCAAGCACGCTAAGACAGAGGGAACCATCTGTTCTAAGAGTTCGGCCTCTCTCAATTTCGTTAAAAACCTTAATGTGTTACCTCTAATATATTCATTAGGATGTTGCAAATCGTGTTGAATGGCATTACAGACAAGAATCATTTCATGTCTCAATTTTCCATCTTCAGCTAGTTTGGGAACAATTTCCCAGTAGAAGTACAAAAGCTTTTTTAATTCCTTATTTTTAGAAGGCATGACAAATCTTATTATGTGCATCAACAATTTAGGCATTGGATTTCCTTCCAGCATTGTAACTAAAATTGATTTCATCGTGTCAATTTTTTGTTCATCAGATCCCTTTTCAAGAGCTTTCTGAAAATCGGTACTCGAGTAAGTCTCCATACTCGGAGAAGGATCGAAAACCAACGTGTACGCTGGCTGTGAAGAAAGTGAAGTCATAGGTGCACTCTTGTTCAATAGTTAACTGTGATTACTTTTGTTTATTCTCAAGGCAATCTTAACTGAGTCTTAATGAACGTCAAATTTCACTTGTCGAGCTGTTGTTTTCTGATTTCTTTCTACGTGTAGCGAGTACACGGAAAGAAAAAAAAAACCAAGTGATAAGCTGGGTAATACTATTCTAAAATGCTGTTCCATAAACGTACATATATGACATCTACACAACTACAGAGAAGGATATCATTCCGGGTCTGAATCAGGGTTTGCCACACGCAAGCCATGTCCCAGAGAATAGCTGAGGTCTACCACATCAGAGTTCGTTGTGGAGACAGAGCCCTGACGCGATATATTACTTCTAGCATTAGCATCACGATAATCTTGAAGAGAGATATGTGTAGGAAGCTTTTGTCTGTTCACGTAATCATTATCCAGTGTTCCACTTCTCATTCTGTTCTGAGACCTTGTGTAGTAGCTGACTACCGTGTTAGATCTTGACACGGAATCAACAGAACCGTTTTGCCCTCTTTTTTCTCGTAAAGGCGCCATTATATCATCACTGTTATATGCTTCATCACCGGGTATGTCCTTGAGGTAGTCTTCGGCTTGTTCTGCGTCAGTGCCTTCTTTTTTTGAAATAGAGCCAGTTTCATTTTCCTTCCCTAACAATTTATGGAATTCCTTTGTGTGGTCAACATTGATTTTATTTTTCAGCCCTGTAGCGGTTCCATCTGATTCTTCATTTCTTGTCTCCAACGCCAGTAATTTCTGTTTAACTTTACCATGCTTGATACCAATTTGCTTAGAACTTGTCCTCAACTTGACCTTAATATTCTTGGGTTGAATCAAATTATTTTTTTGTTTTAGAGCAACCGGCAAGTTAGGAGGCGCTTGTAAAAAGTTAGAAGTCTTGTAATACTTTAGTCGCAGTTCTTCTACGTAACTAGAAACCAAAGGCACGGACTTTTCCGATTTGTTCGATACGACAGATGTTAACGGTGAACATTTGACAGATCTTTCGCTTGGGGCATCATGTACCGGATTTGGTAAATCCACCGTTGCAGGGATAGTAACTGTGTGTTCATTGAACGAGTGAGCAGCCGGCACTAAACTTTCTGAAATGGAGTTTAAACTGTTTAACTCGGATGTTTTATTTGATGATTTTGTGTTTCCGTTTGAGTCAAGAGCAGCCAAAACAGTTGATTTAGAGCCTTTTGATATAGAAAGTCCTGACTGGCTAGAGAAGTTTGACTTGGCATCATACTCACCAGATGATGCAGTGTCAAAAGAATGCTTGTCGGTTAGACTGCCCGTATCGTTTACACTATTTAAATAGAAACTAGGGCGATCTTCATTAACCACCCTAAATATTCTACGATGACTTGGTAACTCAGGCTCTTGTGTTGAGACGTCATTTTTTATAGATGAGCCTTGATCACTTGCGTAATTTATAAATGCTTTACTTTCACTATCCACAAAACCTTTTTCCTGAAGACCATCATCATCATCCTCGTTGGAAGAACCGCTATCAATCTCATTAGTTATCCGCAGAGGCTTTCTGGCGCTTGCAATACTTCCATCACTCCCAAGGTGCTCATTTGATTTATATGCAAAATCAAAATGTGCAGCTTTAAAACCACTAGATTCGTCTTTAGAAACTTGCTGAAGGCTTTTGGTGGATTTACCACTAGCCGATGTACTAAAGGAAAATTTATCATCCCCATCATCCAGATTCGAAGAAAATTCTTTTAGATGATCTGATTGTACTAAATTTCCGTTACTTGCTTTATTTACTTCTTCATTATCCACAATAAGTGGTTTTACGTAGCTTAAGGAACTCTCCGCGCTGACATTTCTCAAAATGGGAGCTTCCATGACATCTACTGGCAACTTATCTTGCGATGCTTTAGTATCTGAGTTTTCAGACGTGTCTAGGGATAGTGAGCTACCGGAACTTACCTTGTGTTCATTAATGTAATTTTCAATATCATCTACCAACTTTTCTGCTTCTGAACGCTGCCGCCTATGTTGATTGTGGGTGGATGAGATTGCAATACTATCCCGCTCAGAATCATTATTACTCTCTATTTCTTCCTTAGTAGTATTGTTGCTTATTGACGTTGTTATTGACTTCATGTCCATAGGCGGTGGTGGAGGCCTCGAACGTTTTATCTTGGAGAAATGTGCATTTGAATTTGCGCTTGTTGTGAAGGGGTTGGTTCTCTGCCCAATGATGTTGTTTTCTTGTAAATATTCAATTCCTTTGTGATCGTTTCCTGACGCTTCCTTGGACTGTGTTAATTCAAGAGAATCTCCTAAGGTATCCTCAGCATTCAAAAATGGATTAGTATTCTTTAATGTTTCCTTTTGTAATGGTGCCTGGATAGAATGGCTCCTGCTATGAGCATTCCTATTTGGACTTCTTGGCGGTATATCAGGGGCAGAAGTTTCAGCCGTCGAAGTTCGTGCGATATTTGTTGATTTCTTTATTGTAGAGGGCACCGATGGCTTTCTAACGGATTTTTCAGAGTCATTGTTTTTACTTTCAGAACCAAACCGAAAAAAAGACCTTCGTTTACCTTTATTGTTGCTAAAGCCATCAAACATCACTGTATTATTAGACTTTACCTGTAGACTCCTTCAAAACCTGTAATTCGCTTTGCAGAACATGCTATTTCAACATTTTCCCTCTTAAACTTTTGCCAAATAATAATAGTGCGCTCTTTGAATCCGCGATGACATTTGAAAGAAAACATTAAATTAAACTATCGCTTTGCATACGGAGCAAATGCCATGAAAGAGAAAAAATAACCAAAAGGTTTTTTAAATATATCTATACACCTCCACTGTTATATGCGACTCAATGTTCTAATATATTCAATATCAGCTCTAATGCTTTGACTATATATTCACCGACTCCACCAATACTAATAACGCGGATGGTACTTGGGTGAGGCGCCTGAGCAAAAATAGTGTAATTTGTTGTATTTAAAGATTCAAGCCACATTTGTGACTCGTGAAGATTATTCAGATTCAATACGACGATATTACAATTTGTCTTTGATCGTAGATCATTTAGATTTTGATAAACAATATCAATATAATTTTGTCTTGGACACCTAACGTATGTCTTTAGAATCTGATACGAAGACTTCTTTTTCACTGCATCCATAGAAGCTTTTATGGTACCAATGCAATGTTGTTTGATTTCATCCTGCGTCATAAAACCCGGTTTATTACCTTCACTATACCTTCCGTCCTCAAAAGTTTTTGGCCCGGAATGACGATTGGAAGAATTCAATACATTTGATGGCTTATTAACAGCGTGTCTCTGTGGTTGTGTTTGATATGAAGTTGCACCTGCTTCAATAGTTTGAGAAGAGGAAATTGAATTTGAAGAGGGCGAATTCGATAAAGGTCTTTGTTGTCGTGGAAATTGATCTCCTTGAAGGCCACTTATTTCGTTATATGCCTTCATTTCAGAAATATGTTTAATCATTTGAGCTTTTGATGTTTCTATAATTGGCCTGGTTTTACTAATGTACGACTTTATATCAAACAAGCCATCGCCAATTAATGGAAGTTCGTAGAGGGCAAGTGATATCTGTGAATAAGTGCGGTTATATTCACGCTTAAAGTAGTTTATCACGTTAGCTTCACACTTGCCAAATTCTACTTGTGAAAAAAAATTAGAAAGCTCATTCATGAACTTACTTACATGACAAGCCTTAACTTGAAACTGTTGAAAATCTGGAACAACATTGAAACCAACTTCTACAATACTGGATGAGGGCTGCTCTCTTCTATAGCTTGTTATTATATGGCCTCTACCAGTTTCTATATTCTTGGGCAAATAAAACGAACCTGTCAAGTTAATATTCTTAGGAACTCTAAAGTATGATTTTTCGGATGGTGCCATCCATAATCGCTTCTGGAAAGCAAGCAGAACTGATAATACGAAGCAAGAGTCCAATATATTGAAGTCCTTCAAAACTATGTAGAAAAGCATGCCTTCATCTTTCTGCTCTTTCTGTGGATAACATCGTAATATATCCTTCGATATATACTTATGCAATTCATCCATGCACTCGTCGAACTGTTGTTTATCTTCCGTTCTCATGGGGAGTATGAGCAGACTACCTTTTATGAATTGCCCTGCATTCTTCTTAGTCGACCTTATCCTATCTAGGTTTTTCCATATATCAAAAGATTGGAATGCTTCAGAATTACCGACCTTCCTTCTTTGGCCATCATTGGATGTCGTAGGATAATGTCCTTGTGAAAGTTGTCCCTTCGGCTTGGTATGATGATACGCTAATCCTCTCCTTCTTGGGCGCATGATACTAATATTTTTTGCTTATATTAGTCGAAGGGAAACTGTTTCTCAACGTCAAACTTCTACTATAGTATATAATATAACTTTAATGTTTTCTACACTGCGATGCGCGCTGAAAATTCTAGCTCAAATAAAAAAAAGGTTACAACAAACCAGTAGCAATCATGAGAATAAGAAATATGAAGAAGTAATTAAAGATCATGTTGGAGTAAAAATCCAAAATATCATCTGTTTATTAGCATTCGTGTTAGTAGTATATTATCAAATGCGGTGTAAGAAGATGACATAAAGATTGAAAGACAGTCATCAAATGGAAGAGGAAATGCAACAACTCATGATGTAATAGGATAATGTCACATAAAAAATGGAAGATGAGATTATAATATTATTACGTAAGAATACCGATCCTCTTTTGCGGGTTCTTATATCTCGGGGAGAGCTTCTAGTACATTATTCATTCATAATATTATACCTTTACCAAGGATTGAATCCCAACAATCATCAAATTATTCACCCCTTTCTCAGGTCACTGGTTTGAAGCAAGTAAACTACATCTTCTTATACCGTATGCGATAATATACTAATAATATAAATACTACTAAATAGATGATGCTAGAATTCCATTAGAACTATAGTATACCATTTAAGTATTTATATTGCTATTGTAATATCTTATGAAAAGTTAATGTTCATCTGTCCCAACAATCTCTAACAAGTACAAAGATGACACGAGTTATGAGGCGCTGTCATAGGAACCTCCAAACAAGTTTGATATTAATTATAAGAAACATATTTCAAGCCCTCGTGTTGTATTACGGGCTCGAGTAATACCGGAGTGTTTTGACAATCCTAATATAAACAGTCTTAGGGAAGTAACCAGTTGTCAAAACAGTTTATCAGATTAATTCACGGAATGTTACTTATCTTATATATTATATAAAATATGAATCATACTAAGTGGTGGAAGCGCGGAATCTCGGATCTAAACTAATTGTTCAGGCATTTATACTTTTGGGTAGTTCAGCTAGGGAAGGACGGGTTTTGTCTCATGTTGTTCGTTTTGTTATAAGGTTGTTTCATATGTGTTTTATGAACGTTTAGGATGACGTATTGTCATACTGACGTATCTCATTTTGAGATACAACACCTCGCAAGAAATCGACTCTCGGTAGCCAAGTTGGTTTAAGGCGCAAGACTGTAA
>ERZ794947.63-NODE-63-length-65599-cov-127.278393_pt1 | contig 65599 bp, 29 predicted proteins | sample MGYA00511908_ERZ794947 | MGnify/ENA primary metagenome ERZ794947 (study PRJEB30137, sample SAMN04331400) | food metagenome | isolation source: control ferment replicate 2c | study: EMG produced TPA metagenomics assembly of the Comparison of meta-barcoding and...
TTAATAGTCTCAAAAAATACGCTAATATTTGTTAAATAAGCGAATAGGTCTTCATGTGCGCCTGAATCAGTAGCTGTCTACATGGTAAAGAGTAATTTGTTGACACGAAAATTGATAGTTGGTTAAAAAATATTGCAGATTCAATACTACATGAAAGACTTAATTACAAGATAGACTGATGGTGAAAAAAGAATGTATAGGTTTACCGGCAAACATTTTGAGAAATTAAAGCCCAAAAAATTTTGTATACCTTATGATTTTCCTCCTCTGTCTAATCCAGTTCCGTATCTGGGTACTGCTGCTTCTTTGTTAAAATCGCAGCATGCTTCCCATTGTTGGGAATTGACTTTGAGCAATATTTAGTTAGTAACTACCATATAGGTGACTGTCGTGTGCCAGCTATAACAGAAATAATCCTTTCACCATGATCATTGTAAACGATCAAAGAAAACTCTGAAGGGACTATAATGCAGTCTTCATGCAGACACTTGAAATATACGACATTAGTAGCTCCCAAGGTAGTAGGCACATCCTGCGTAAATTCTCCACAACCATGTTGTATATATAGCAGCCATAGTATGACCGAGCACATGGGACGTACGAATAAAAGATTTTCTCAGATCCCTGAACTTAAGCGTCAACCATGAATTTCTCTACTTTTTTTTCGAGCAGTAATTACCATTTTAGGTTTGATTACAATCACAGCTTCAGCAGAATTTGATTTCGACGTAGGCTATGAAGAGTTTGTCCGTATCAACCCTGATAAGACCTTCTGAGAAAGTGAGATTGGCCTTTATGTTGGTTGGACCGAGGGTGGTCAACGGCAGATAACAACGATACCACATAATTCCACGTTGGCGGCATCACTACAAGAGTAGAATGGTTGTGGTGGTAATTGCACAGAAACCTCCATCGCTACGTCCACACTTACGATGAGTGGTATACCTATCGCTACGATAATGAAGCACAGAAAAAGTGTACTTATCATATTACCGCAACTATGTACGTGAGGTGTAAATTATGGCTCTCATAGGACATAAGCAGGACAGAAATTGAAATTTTTGTGTTGGCAGAGCGAAAGAAACTTGAATTCATTTATGAGGAATAAATTCTCAGCTGCATCCGTGGTTCCAGTTGACGCTATGATACGCAAATTCCTTTGTGATACAGGTACCATTTCTGCTATTCCTGGTAGATTGTTGATCATACCATAAGATTGATGCTGGGGAAAGTGGAGAAGCTAACTTAACGATTGAGGCCCTGGCAAACCCTGTTAAACCAGTACTATCGGCCTTAACATGCGACTTAGAGAGAGAGAGATGTTTGCGTTTGCGTCATGATAGAGATGCTACATCCACATAGTTGTTGTAGACATGTTTAAAGGTACAATTCTGCAACAACGCCTTGAAATTTTCCAAAACTAACCAAGCACATTGGAGTTACGCTTATATAGTAAGCCACTTCACTTGCGTTGCTGTAAAGGTTGATAACTACAGGTAGGAATTAATGAATGTTAAATAAAAAAGGGAAATACCATCATCTCGACAAGAAAGGCAAAATAACTTTTCAATCTCACCAAGACGCGCGAACGAAACTCGTGCGTCTATATTAGTATCTTGACGGCGCTTTTACATCATTAAAGGTGTAATAAAACTGAAGTCATGCGATGGCACTGAAATAATCAAAGTAACTATTTGTGATGGCATGCACTGTGATATGATCTCAAGGAAAAAAAATGCAATGTCGGGCGCCAATACTTATGATCATGCTTAGTCTCGACATTGACCTTGCTTGCTACAGTAATCTGGTGTCCGAGTAGTGACATCTAGGTACCGGTGAGAACTATTTCTTCATTACTACACTTGTCGCCCCCTGAATATTATCGCTACACACGCGAAAGAGCTCTTGTTAAAGTTACTCTCGCATCATTGCGGTACATGTTTTGCATATTCATCTGAAGTAGGAAAGGGTATAAACAGTATATGATGTACCATCTGCATAAGCGGTGTTTAATGCGTACCTATCGTTTAAGAACAAAAGGAACACACCCACACCCGCTCCAATACCATATTGGGAGAATAATGAGGTAACATATGCTTCTATTTGGTTCGATAAGACGGCTACTAGTCCAAAAAAAAGTCAAACAACAATTTCAACAGCTACATTCTGAAGATAGAACGCATTTTTGCCTGAATATTGCAACTCAATAGACATTCTAAAGTGCTACGAGAAAAAAGCTTGTAATGGACCATGGCAATGTGCGCCATATATATATGCGGCTCCCTTATGAGTAGAAGAAAATATATGACTGGTGGTATAAAGTGGCATGGTGGTATATAAATGTAGAAACACCATTTGAGTTTGCCATAATGATTAAATTTCCCTTTTTATAAAGAATTAGCCGCCCATAACACGAAAATATCACAATTGACGAAAGAAGACACGTCGCCTAAACGCGTAATGAATCGCAATATACGAAAAGCTAAACGCGTTTTTCAGAATCCTCTTACCCAGCCTTGGATAATAGTTTTGGCCGAAAAAAAAAAAAAGAAAGAAAAAAATTGAAATTTCGCGATCCGAACAAACAATGAACAGAAAAACAGAATATATATAACGCTGCCAAGCCTATTTCTTGTTGCCGATTAATTGTTGACATCCTCTTAATTACCAAAAGAGCCTAAGAAAACAAACACACTAACCACACAGTACCTTTCGCCCGAATGTCTGAATTGAAAACAGGTCATGCAGGCCATAACCCTTGGGCTTCAGTTGCCAATTCCGGTCCGATCTCTATTTTATCCTACTGTGGTTCCTCCATTTTAATGACGGTGACTAACAAGTTCGTCGTCAACTTGAAGGATTTCAACATGAACTTTGTTATGCTTTTCGTGCAATCTTTGGTTTGTACTATAACCTTGATTATCCTACGTATACTGGGCTATGCGAAGTTCCGTTCATTAAACAAAACAGACGCCAAGAACTGGTTCCCTATTTCCTTTTTACTGGTCTTGATGATCTACACCTCTTCGAAGGCTTTACAATACTTGGCTGTTCCAATTTACACCATTTTCAAGAATTTGACTATTATCTTGATTGCTTATGGTGAGGTTCTCTTTTTTGGTGGCTCTGTCACCTCCATGGAATTGTCATCATTTTTGTTGATGGTCCTTTCTTCTGTCGTTGCAACTTGGGGTGACCAGCAAGCTGTGGCTGCCAAGGCTGCTTCATTGGCTGAAGGAGCAGCCGGTGCTGTTGCCTCCTTTAACCCAGGTTATTTCTGGATGTTCACCAACTGTATCACTTCTGCATTATTCGTTCTTATAATGAGAAAGAGAATTAAGTTAACTAACTTCAAGGATTTCGACACTATGTTTTACAACAATGTTTTGGCTCTACCTATTCTATTACTGTTTTCTTTCTGTGTGGAAGATTGGTCTTCAGTTAATTTGACCAATAACTTTTCTAACGATTCGCTAACTGCTATGATCATCAGTGGTGTTGCATCCGTCGGTATTTCTTACTGTTCCGGTTGGTGTGTTCGTGTTACTTCGTCTACTACATATTCGATGGTAGGGGCTTTGAACAAGCTGCCAATTGCCTTGTCTGGTTTGATTTTCTTTGATGCTCCAAGAAACTTCTTATCTATTCTCTCCATTTTTATTGGTTTCCTATCAGGTATTATTTATGCTGTTGCCAAACAAAAGAAGCAACAAGCCCAACCTTTACGTAAATGAGAACTTACGGGGGGTGCAATTTATTTTTTTTTTTGGTTTATTTTATTTTATAGAGGCATCTAATGCAAGTAGATCTATATACAATTATACTTAAAATTGATATACCTTAGAACAGGTCGGGCACAACGTGTGGTAACTCCAATATATCACTAATGACAATAGCGCCTTCTGGTGTTTGCCCCAAAATTTCATTTACTTCATTCTCAACTAAATGAATACATGTTTTCATGCCCAATTTGATACCTGTCTCGATGTTTTTCCCACTGTCATCTATAAAATAAGCATTCTCGTATCTTGCCAACCCGCTTTCCTTCATGGCTTTTTCAAATGCTTTAACATGTGGTTTGCAGACCAGCGTATCTGTCCTAGAGTAGTCACAATATGTCAATCCATCAAATAAATCCGCTATACCCAACAATCTCAGGCAACGTATTGCGTGGTTTTTATAAGCGTTGGTGAAAAGCCACAATTTATCAATCTTTCCCGATTGTCTCAATCTCAACAGCATATTCCTTAATGGTATATCAGGTTTCAAGATATCTTGTAGTGGTAAGGAATCATCCACAAGCCGGTTATATTCCAGTGCGTTCACTTTGTGGAACATTACAAGTCCCCTTATGGCAAGTCCATACTCTTTGTAGTAAGAGTTATTCAAAACGTGAGCATCTTCAGGTGATAGTTTCAAGTGTGTTTGAAAGAACCTCAGTATAGATTGTTGCATAAGATCATGAATTCTCGTGGATGATTTATAGAGACAGTTGTCGATATCAAAAAAGAAAACTTTTAAGTTCGGGTTTTGAGGTGTAGCAGAAATATCTTGATCGATCGGAAATGTCACTTTCGAACCTGGATGAGTCAATGATTCAAGATGTGCTTTATTCTTGGCAATTTGTTCGTTCACCTCATTCTGATAGGTTGCCAAATCGGATGCAGTATATTCAACAGTCATGGAGCCTAGTAATGATTCGGTCCAAGAGCTTACTCATGTATTCCGAAATTAATTCAGGTGAAATGGGGGAGTAATATGATATCAAGAAGGCGATCACTTATTGAAGTTCACACAGATACACACAGATACACATATATATATACATATATATATATGTATATGTATATATCAACGCCCATACCATTATCATTATCAATAAGTTTGCGAGGCGGGTACCCTCCCTCGTGCTACTATATTACTGTTGCCTTAATTGAGTAATTTGATCGATGACTAATTGCAAGAGATTGTGATTGTTGTACGAAGTTATAAAATCATCCACAACACTCGTTGAGTTTTCCAGTGGTGAAGGTAAGCGGGATGAGATCTGAGTCTTAAACTCTTGCAATTGAGTGATCAATTTATTTCTCAAATCTGTCAGTGTCTCTTGAGGGCATTTATACAATTCTAAGTTTTGTAGGATTTCAATCGTAGGCTGCACCGTTTGATAAATTTGCAACGTGGTATCATTGGTTAAACCTTTTGAATAGAATACCGCTGCATCAATATATTGTTTCAATGCATCATCATCAAGTGGAGATACAGTGCCATCATTGAGGTTCGTATCATTATCATGGAAGATATCTAATTGATGAAGAGTTTCAGGCTCCTTAAGCTTGGCTCTCAAAGTAGAGAGTGTATCCAAATGTGTGTTTATTTCTTTCACGGTTCTACGAATGAGATGGTCTCTAAAGGTGGACGAATTCACAAAATCGACAACAATCGCGTCCTTATATTGCTGATTGGAGTAATATTGATGATCTTTGCTGTTGGCACTTGATATCAGTAACGCTTGAACGTTATCGTTAAATAGTGTCTCGAATAGGGATTCATTGAATATAGAAAGTAAATCATCGTCCCACTTCGAGGAAAACTCCGTGTTTAGTAAATTGTATAGTTTTACCCACTGTAGTAAAGTTAAGTTTAATGTCTTCATAGAGTCCACCAAGAACTTCTGTAGTCGACAACATTTGTCCTTGACAAGCGCTTCAAATTTGGAAGGAACTGGTATCAAAGATAATTCGTGGAAATTCAACAGTAGCTCGTCGAATATCCGCGACGGAGTAGTGGAAGTAACTATACGATTACAGAAGTTGTTGATGGAGATGGTCCAATTTGAAATTACTAAAATGTTTTGCGATGGTATGCTGACTTTTTCTTCGTCACGAGGTGGTGATATATGGGTAGTGGTTTGGTATGGTAGTGGAGCTAACTTATTCAACTGAAATTTTTCATCATTGAAACACAGGGATTTAAAATCTTGATCAACATTTTTCAAATTGAGCGACAAGTCATTAACAGAATCGGTCAAGCTTAAGATCTTGTTATAGTTCTTTAGCAAATTCTTTTGGAAGGCCTCATTGGTTTTAGTCAAATCGTTCTGTAACTCCAGTTGATAATCTTTAATCTGTGGAATATGAGAATCGCGAAACAATGGTAAGACTTCATCCATTTTCTATCGTATTGGTTTTTTTTAGGTTTTCTACCACAAGATTTGTTGTACGAATGTGTTATTTATTATTCACCGCCATGTTTCATTTTTCTTCAGCATAATGATGAACTGTAACAGAAAATAGGAAAAAAAAATTGTCATCTGAGAAATTGCTTTGGATGACCAGATCCAAAACAGACATAAGCATTCGTATAATTGGTACATAGGTATATATCAAATAAAAATATGCATTATTCTGAAAAAAAAAAAAAAAAAAAAAAAAAAATCAAAAATGCCTCTCTAAAAGGTGATTATAAAAAACTTGGCTTGGGCAAGTTTTTAGCCTCCCTTGGACCATTAGTGGCGAAAGTGGAGCCTGCATAAGAGTGACTGAGTTTTTTGGCACTGCCATTACAACCCATTGGTATTATCCCTTGAGAGCCATGCGGGGATTGTTTCTGGTTCAGAAGCAGATTCTTTAGGTTCTGACTCAGTAAACGAGTATCATCTTTGTTGTTCTGTCGTGGAGTTTCTTTATTATTCTGTCTGTTTTTTTTACCTGAAGTAGTTGTAGAGGAAGGGGAAGAAGGTGGAGAGTGCTTCTTTTGATTAAATGATGGTTTCTTGTAGGAAGAATGGCCGAAGTTAGGTTTCTGACCGTTAGGAAGAGTTTGAGGAGGTGGTATATCTGTGATATAGTTGTTATTATTGGCGTTCTTAGCAGCATTTCCCCTCGCACGATTATTTCTAGTTTTTTGTTTGATTAGATTATTTGTCTTGTTCCTGCCAGCCGATGGCAACAGCCTGGAGCTGTTGAAATACATGGTATCCGTCGACATGCCTTGTAATATTTGTGTGAGTATATTTGTGTGCTAAGTGTAATTACGTTACGCTTTGCTGAGTACTTCGTCTTCAATACAAAGTATGTTATTGTCCTTGTTATTTGAAGACTTTTACCATTTCTATCCGTATTTCTCTATCCGATACAACAACATCATTTTACACGAACAGCCGGATGATAAAACTGTAGTACATATGGTATTTGTGATATCCTATATAGCCATATAATTACTAGCAGCTATGCAACAGTCAAAGGATCGCAATCCATTTTGCTTACGACTACTTCGTGGCCCTCATCTTGCAACAAGCCCTTCATAACGTCTTGAAGGAATCCACGCTCAGTATTTGAGTGGTTGCAAACAATAACGGTCTTGCCCATTTCTTTCCACTTCAGTACTTCATGATGTGACATTTCTCCCGTATAGTAAAGGTCTACGTCCTCTTTTAGTTGCTTAAACACGCCAGAACCGCTCCCGGCACAGACAGCGACTTTTTTGATTTTGAGTTGATTCCATGCGGATGGAGCAGCAAGAGATGCTACTTGTACATAGGGAACCCGTAAAACACGCTTGACATTTTTGACAATTTGCTCCAAAGAGATGTCTTTATTGAATTCTACGAATCTACCGTAGCCAATCAAGTCGTCAGTTTCGCCACTTACAGTTTCCAAGGCATAAGACTTTGCGACGTTCTCTCCGTTGTTCAAACCCCTAACCAACCAGTCATTTACACCGCCACGAGCGGCATCTACGGCAGTGTGAGGGCAGTATACGGATATTCCGTACTGGATTAGCTTTATAGCTGTCTCGTGTTGTGGGTTTGTATGTGGGCTTAATCTGTTCCAGCTTGGGAAAATAAAAGGATGGTAAGCAACAATTACGTTGCAGTTAGCATCCACAGCTTCTTGAGCAACTGACTTCGTGAGGTCTACAGTCAAAAGGACCTTTGTTTTAGCGTTTGCATCGGCAGTGGTGACTTGTGCAGTGGAACAATCGATGAGAAGACCCGTATTGTCCCAGCTCTTGTCTGCGTACTTTTGAGGGTAGAACTTGGTAATGCTACGCACAAGTTTGTCCAATTGTGCTCTAGTAATAGCTCTGCTCATTGCGTTTCGGTGGACTCTTGTTCTGTTTCCTTCCGACTGTGTATTGGAATAAGTTTTTCGGTGTTATATATATACATATATATGACAGGTGAAAGAATTGAAAAGGTGAAAATAAATGACGAATTTGCAAAATCACATTTCCTAACAACTCAGTGGAGAGAAACAAAGCGCCAACGACACTATAAGATGCCCGTTACTGAACAGGGACTCCGCGAGAGGATAGAATCAGCCATACCGCAAGTTTACCATATCATTGTGACGGATCTTTCGTACGGTTGTGGTCAGTCGTTTGATATTGTGGTGGTCAGCGACTTCTTTCAAGGTAAAAGCAAACTAATGAGGAGTCGTGCAGTGAACAAGGCTGTGAAAGAAGAGCTGCAGGAGATTCATGCCTTTAGCTGCAAGTGCTACACTGAGGAGGAATGGTCTAAGATTGTGGTATGAAAAGGATGATATTGTTCTATTATTAAGTTTCGAAAGGAGACGGCATTGAATCTTTTTGGCATAGACGATTTTGCTTTCTTACGTTATTTACATCGGAGAGTATGTATTTGTGTAGTTATGTGCTTAGATATGTAACTTAATTTAATGATATGGTGGGGGGCTATCCTCCATGCCCCATTTCCAGTTATTTGAAGGTTCTTGCGAGTTCAAACCTATGAAGTAAAACGGTTTCTTTTTAGATGTATCTTTCTTGGAGTCCAAATTTAGCGATATTTTTTCTGGTATAACGTATTTATCCCTTATCGATACTGTTGTTTTCAAATATGGGGGAGATTGTTCTTCAAGCTCGGGTATCGGTGTTTGGACCGGTGTGGACGTAACTGTTTCAATAGCAGTACTATCATCAACAGCCTGTTCTCCTTGTGATTGTAGGTTCGATGGTGTGCGGGTCTTTTTGCATTTGATCTTTCTTCTCCTTGGTTTGGCATTGTCGTCGTTGCTGTTACTCCTATCGAAAAGTCGAGACTGAATCTTGGTTATCGTAGCCAAATCGTACTGGCTGGAATCTAACACTGTTTTAGGTAATAGATTGTGGGAACAGTAGAATGGCTTTACCAATTGTTTTGATGATACGGTTGATGACTTTGGTTGTGGAAATGATTGCGAAGAGTAGTAATTGTTTAAAGAGGGCATCCTTGATATAAATCTGTACAAGTTTTGTCTTTCCAAGCAACCAGGTATAGCGGAAAGAGAATTCATCACAGTGGAATGTAGTGACAGTGTTGACCTCGACGACACAATGCTTGAAAGACGTAGCATGTTTATTGGAGAAAGCTCTTGAAAATCTGATCCGTCCAAGATTACATTCCTAGACATTGTAGTTTGTTGATGATGATGCTCTCTTTTACCAGGGATGGTACTGGTGCTCTCGCCGCGATTGGTGAACCAGTTCTGTGACGTGTTGAAGATCAAAGAAGGAAGAACATCCTTGAACACTACATGCATGGACTCTTTTAGCCTTCTCTCAATGGTGCTTTGGAGAATTTTTACAGAACAATCAAACTTAAAATCCAAATCAACGTCATTAAAGGATATCCCAATTCCAGGGTTCTTTACAAAAATATTCGTGATGGCTTCTAGCTCGATGGAACTGAACGTCATAGTTATAGGAATTGTGAACGATCCATTATTGATGAGCTGGGGCATGGTAAAGCTGGGTGTATCCTGTTCGTTAATCAATAAAAGATTCGACTCTATGACTGTCTGTATCCGCAACATAGCATCCTTACATGAAATCTTGCAAATCCCCTTGGCCAGAGACTTGGGCTGCGTGATAATGTCTAGGTCCAGAATTTCTAGCTGTGGTATTGTAGGAAAATCCACCTTCTGTACCTTAATTCCGCTTTTCAAGATATCTAATTTCTTTTTAGACGGTGAGTTCAAAGCCGTAGATAACTTTTCCCGTACTCGTTCATTGAAAGAGTTATCACCAAACACAGCTTCGTTGAATCTAAATGACATGACGATGCTGAAGTTTCTTGCAGTTGTGTTTTTTTGTTATAATTGTTACCGTTTCTATGTTTTACGAATCTTCCATGACTCTTCTAATTGGTCTCTTTTTACTACAAGTCTTCATGGCCCTTTTTCAAACCTAATTTATAAGTTCTTTGCCCTATGCTTAAAACAGTTTAGCCCTATTTAATATAGTACAAAAAAGGAAAAACCTAATTGAAAAAAGCTATTCACCCTAGGTCATTACTACTTTTTCCCTTAGCTAGCCGTGTTTTTAGTTTTTGTTTTGTTTATTTTACCTGTATTATGCCTTGTTTGATGACTTTAGTATGGGTTTGGTTTGTCTTATCCTTGGATACAAAAGGACCAGATACATTCACGTCTGGTCGGTAGAACATCGGTATCCAGTATAGTGTTCAGCTGTTCCTTTAGAGACAAAATTTATAATCTGCGTGTAACAAATAACTGCAGGTTAAAAAAGTCCAGATCAGTGTTTCGAAGCTGTTGATTTTTCTTTTTTTTTTTTTTTTTTATATTAAAGTTTTCATATTCCCTGATTGCATCGTTTATCTGATTATCATTTCATTGCATTCTTTAACTACTTGAGTTTTCTTTCCAGCTGTATACTATTGACACTAACATGAACGTGCCTGAAACAAGACAATCCTCCATAGTCGTAGCTATAAGAGTAAGGCCCTTTACGTCAATGGAAAAAACAAGATTGGTCAATGAAGCTAGTGGTGCAGAAGCTAACTTTCCCGGTTTGGGGGATTCGTCGTTAATATTACCCATGAGTAATAACTCCGACTCCGATATAGACATAGACGCTGAAGAAGGTTCTACGCGGAGCAAAAGAAATAGCTTGCTGAGGAGAAGAGTAATTAGACCGGAGGGTATACGTAAAATTGTGGATTGTGTGGATGATAGAATGCTCATATTCGACCCCGCTGATAGAAACCCATTGAACAAAGTGAGTGATCAGGTCCTGAACTCAATGCGTGCAAGGGCCACTAAGGCCACTGCGTCTTCTATCAATAACAGCAATGCTACGAACAAATTTTCTTCGCAACGTCGAAGGCACGGTGGCGAAATTAAGTTTGTATTTGATAAATTGTTTGATGAAACCTCTTCCCAAGCCCGTGTATACAAAGAGACCACCAGCCCGCTCCTAGATTCTGTTTTAGATGGATTCAACAGTACCGTATTTGCTTACGGTGCTACTGGTTGTGGCAAGACATATACTGTGAGTGGCACACCTTCACAGCCGGGGATCATATTTCTAGCCATGGAGGAATTATTCAATAAAATTACAGACCTGAAGGACGAAAAAGACTTCGAGATTTCACTGTCTTACTTGGAAATATACAATGAAAGAATCAGAGATCTTTTGAAACCAGAGACACCATCTAAAAGATTGGTCATTAGAGAAGATACGCAGAACCACATCAAAGTGGCGAATTTGTCGTATCACCACCCAAATACGGTAGAAGATGTGATGGACTTAGTTGTCCAGGGAAACATAAACAGGACTACGTCACCGACGGAAGCAAACGAAGTATCTTCACGATCTCATGCAGTGCTGCAAATACACATCATGCAGACAAATAAGCTTGTAGACTTGACCTCGCAACATACATTTGCTACACTTTCAATAATCGATCTAGCTGGGAGCGAAAGAGCCGCCGCAACAAGAAACCGTGGTATAAGATTACACGAAGGTGCGAATATAAATAGATCCCTACTAGCACTGGGCAATTGCATTAACGCGTTGTGCTTGAATGATGGCAGCAGAAGCTGTCATATTCCATACAGGGATTCCAAGTTAACTAGGCTGTTGAAATTTTCACTGGGTGGCAATTGCAAAACAGTCATGATTGTTTGCATATCGCCCAGCAGTTCACATTATGATGAGACATTGAATACTTTGAAATATGCAAATCGTGCTAAAGAAATAAAGACCAAAATAATCAGAAATCAGCAGTCTTTGAGTAGACACGTTGGATCTTATTTGAAAATGATTACGGAACAAAAGCGACAAATCGAAGAGTTACGTGAACGTGAAGAGAAGATGATTTCCTTGAAGCTAACGAAATACAAACTAAACAAAGAAAAGATCCAGTTAGCCATTAACGAGTGCGTCAATCGTGTTCAGCAAACGTATGCAGGCGTGGAAACGTATCAAGTAGCCAAGACCTTGAAATCATTAATACTTTGTAAAAGGCGGTTTTTGCAAATGGTCAAGCTAGAAGTGGATAATTTGATACTATTATTTGAACGGGAGGAAAGTATAGCCGCCGAGATGCAGCCGGTGATTAGTAATTGCCGAATGATCAGTGGTCAGCTTTATAACAAAATACACGAGTTAGAAATGAAATTTGATGAAACCGACACTCTGAGTTCTGTCATTCATCAGGTACATTCCATTGACTTGAACAAGTTAAGAGAGATGGAGGACTGGGATGAAACTTACGACCTAGTGTACTTGGAGTCGTGTTTAAATCAAATATCAGAATTACAAAGAAACGAAATCTTGGTTAATTCCTCCATAATGACAGAAAAATTAATGTCAGATCCGGGTTTGAACTCCCGATTTAAATTTCTATCAAAGTGGCTGATGAATAGGACACCTAACATTGAATCCATAATCCAAGACCTGGTTCATATCGACGAGGAGTTTGAATCTTTTGCCAGAACTTTTATCGCCAATCCCGATAGCAATTTTACAAACACAAATATAAATATAATAAACACGACGGCAGCTGACTTGGCTGTTCCCGCTGAGACCCTACAACGTCAAAATTTTTCCAAAAAAAAAGTAAAGTGGACGAGTCCCGACCTTAGTCCCAGCCCTATGATTGAACCACAACCGGAGCTAGAACCAGAACTACACCAAGATCAAGACGCCATTGCAAGTGAAGTGGACGTAAGTATGCAAGATACCACATTCAATGAGCAGGGGCCCTCGACCCCCTCCGCTCCGACTACAGCGGTTCCAAGAAGGAAGATGCGCTCCTCCCTTCTTACTCATCAAAGTCTACTGGCCACTGCCAGGAAATAACATACATATCCTACGTAAACTATCGAATATAACTTCTTTCCGCCAGCATTAAACGCATTTATGTTGATTAATTCCGGGTTACGGGAAAAATTTTTCTTTAATTTCTTTTTTTTGAATTTATTTGGCACGAGAAAAGGTTCAAAGTGAATAATTGCTTTTAGTCATTAGACACATTACCTACTTTCTAAGAGATTCTAAAAGAAACTAAGCACCACAAATCATTGATCTTTTAAGAAAAACGCACAAGGATCATATACTAGATTCTCGTTCTCGTTTTTTCTTCCTTTTTTTTTTTCTCTAAAGCCTTTTACTGGGTTAATTTCCTTTATTGACCCAAATTAAAAGAAAACGTTTCTCAGGAGACTCTTTTAAGCAAAATTTAGCAAATTTGTGTTTGCTGTTGTTTTTACAGAGACTGCATTACTTGAAGGTTTGCCTTTAAGTCTTCGAGTCGTTTTTTTTTATTAGCTTTAATCCTTTTTCTGTGTGTTTGTGTATATTCAGTGGGGTTATTTTACAGTATTCGAAGAGACTTCGTTTCACACATTTAAACCAGCTTTATTAGCGTTTAGCTTATACATTACAAGGAATTTTTTTTTTTCTTTAACATTATTAAGACAGTTATTGAGTTAATTCGTCTTCAGCCCCCCTCCCCCCAACAAACCCCCCTTCATATAGAAATGGCTAATACTTTCAAGTATTATCCTGAAACGATGGGTAATTCTAGTGGTTATCCAATTAGTTTGCCTTTTCCGAAAGGTTCGGCTACTTCTGCTGTTAATGTTGCTAGGCAACTGCCTAAATATTTAGGTCATGTTCCCTCGCAATCAGTTCATACTCAGTTGCCATCCATGGCTTCTTTAGGTTACTTCAATCAGCCAAGTTCTACTTACTATGCTCCTCCTGCACCACTTCAACAGCACCAGCAACCACCTATCCTTCCCCCTCCGGGCCTAATGTACACTAGTAACAATAACAGCAACGTTATTCCTCCTCCTGTCCAAATGATTCGGGATGGACAACAACAACCACAACAATCTAACCAAGTAAATGGGGGCGTCAGTGAGAACTTGGACTACGATATTTCTATAATGTCAAAATTTATCATGGAAAATGCCTTTGTTGCCTTCAACGCGAACTATAGTACTGATGACCAGACCACTGATCTTTTTTTCAAGGGCATATCTTCTGTGTTGAATGCCACGAGATTGCCTTCAGCTACTATTTTTTTGGCTATAGATTATCTTTTCAAGTATATCAATAAATTATCTAATGGGATACATTCAATTGGTGGCAATTCGATCAATATCATTTATCAAAATACTATGATTGCGTTCATATTAGCAAACAAGTTCAACGATGATAAAACTTTCACCAATAGCTCATGGTCACAGGCAACAGGAATACTGATAAATGTCATCAATGATTTCGAGAGACAATGGTTGAGAATATTTAACTGGGAATTGTATGATAGTGCTTTTCTTTATTTTGAGTTCGTCAAGAATTTTGAGATTTTCAAGCAAAATCAACTCAAACCTGCTGTAGCGGTTCCTACGTTATTATCTCCAATTGTCAACGTTGGTGATACGAGAAACGTAAATTTCAACTTGAAGCCTACTTCCACAAACAACCTATTATCTCCAGTTTCCAATTATGAAACCCCCATGCTGATGCCGCATAACATGTTTTCATCACCATCTTATCAGAGTAACTCAAGGTCTGAATTTTCTAGTATGAATGGTTATTATAACTATTACAACTATAATCAGCCAAGATTGAATTACTATCAACAATTCCCCAATATATATTCTTCACCAATTTCGGAAACTCAGTTTGATTACGACTTCTACAATTTCAGTAGTCAACAACAACAGCAACAACAAAAACAACACTCACTTTTACCTGCCGCTCCACAATTACCTCCCCCTCACGTCCATAATCAGTCTTACGGTCATCATCTTGGCTGGAAGTCAATGGATGACACAATAAATCATTCAAGATTTGAGCGAAGCTACTTTCCGTATTCGGCAGTGTATTAATGAAAACTTTTTTTTCCTTATTTTTTCTTTGATCCCATCGAATTACTTTCTCTTTTGCCCAGGATCATCTTTCTAATCTATCATTTTATTATTTTCTCTCATGAGAAAACAGAATTTCGAAACAGATATAATAAAAAAATTGAAAAATTTGAAAAAAAAAATCTAGAAACATATTTTCCTAAAATGAAAATCGGAAGCTAACAAAATTTTTGAAAAACGAAATAAAGAAGAAAGATTATTATTATTACTTTTTTTATTAGTACTCCATATGGACCTCTTAGGTGAGTGATCTTATTAAAAAAAATAAAAAAAATAAAAAAATATGAAAAAAAAAGAAAATTAAAAACTAAACAAATTTTATGACAGGAATAAAAACTATAAAAAATGAAAACCAAAAAAAAAAAAGCACTGGATTTTTAACATCTTGTCCTTTTCTTTCCCTTTATCATTTTTTCTCATTTACTTTGTTATTAATTTTTTTTTCAAGTTCTCCACATATACATATGTAAGAATTGAGTCTATCTCTTTCTAATATTTAAGAAATACATAAAAAAACCAACTTTTTTTTTTTTATTACTAGCAAATTTATTTTTGTGAAGTGAAATTCATACATTGGCTTATTAAAGGTATTAAATATTACTGAAATTTTATGAACCAAAAAGAATAATGGATGATTGTAAGGTTACATGCAATATATCAAGATATTACTAGAGATTATTTACCGCCAGCTTCTCTAAACCACCTGATGCTTCTATCTAAACAAACACAGCATAAACTTTCATTTAAATCAGCTCCCATACCAGATCTCCAACCTTTTTTCAAAAACTTCACGTCAAAGACACCAGGTTCAGCTAAAGAATCTCCATGTTCATCAACAGCTAAGATATCCTCTTCAATTTCAATATCATCACAATGCATATTCAATGTAGTGATTCTTTCCTTTGTTTTTACATCCCAAAATCTCAATTTACCATCCCATCCGGCACTGCATAATGTTTCACCAGAATCATTAAACGATAGACTCATGACCCAGCTAGAATGTGCAAATTCACCCAGACTTGCCTGCGAGCTATGGGTTGGTACGGATAAGGAGCCTATTCTTTCGCCAAATTCAGTTTCATATAGAGTGATGCAACCAAATGAATTTGAATCGTGAGCAATGGCTAATAAGGATCCTTGAGGAGAAAATTTCACCGATCTGATGGAATTCGAATTATTAATCATAGAATGCTGAGATTCAAAATTGTACAACGGGCGTAATGTAGATAGTTCTGAAATTTGTACTGTTCCATTATTAAAACCTGTGGCAATTAGTCCTCGTTCAGAGATATCCACAGAAGTGGCAAATTGACTTGGAGTCATAGGCGATTCGACAGTGCCTTGTAATTCTAACGTGGGGCTCCAATTTAGTGTTAAAGAATTTGACTCATCTGCAAACGGGTGAAACTTCCAAATGTAAGTGGTCCCTTTGACGTCTGTAGCAACCAGCCTATGGGAAAGTAGTCTGTCATTTGAGGCACCCCATTTTAATGCCCAAAAGGAATGCTTTTTCATGTCTGAGTCTAGAAGATCCAATTTCTCGAATATAACTTTTTTAGTCTCATCTTCTCTAGTGATACGATAGAAGAGTAAATCGCCAGAAAATGAAGTGGTAGCAACAAGGCATAATTCAAATGCATCTCTCTCAATAGTTTGCAAGACATCGACATGGTGCAATCCGGACTTATGGACAAAGTGAGAATATGACTTATCTTTTGGATTTTCATTATCTAACAGCTTATTATCCCACACCTTTAAGTAACCGTCACCTGAACAACTTACCGTAAATGAATTGCAAGCAGAAACCGAGAAAATATCAGCGTCATGAGCTTTACCTGCATTTGCTGTGGCAATAAACACTTTGGACATTTTTCCAATACTTGATTAACCTCTTTTTCGTTTCTTGTCTTTATTTTAGATTTGTTTTAATATCGCCTAATTTTTCCTTCTTTACTTTATATTTTTTTTATTTTTCGCCTAAAGATTTGTATCAATTAATTAGCCAACAAAAACAAAAACAATAAAGTCATATAAGGGTTGATAATTGATATTGATGGCAGCTAATTCTGTAGGGAAAATGAGTGAAAAGTTAAGAATCAAGGTGGACGATGTTAAAATCAACCCCAAGTATGTTTTATACGGTGTTAGTACACCAAACAAGCGCCTTTACAAAAGGTATTCCGAGTTTTGGAAACTGAAGACACGATTGGAGAGAGATGTAGGAAGCACCATCCCATATGACTTCCCTGAAAAGCCCGGTGTATTGGACAGGATGTGGCAAAGAAGATATGATGATCCGGAAATGATCGATGAAAGACGGATCGGACTAGAGAGGTTCCTCAATGAATTGTATAACGATCGTTTTGATTCTCGATGGAGAGACACAAAAATAGCGCAAGACTTCCTGCAGTTGTCAAAGCCAAATGTTTCTCAAGAAAAGTCACAGCAGCATCTAGAAACTGCTGACGAAGTGGGATGGGATGAGATGATAAGAGATATTAAATTGGATTTAGATAAGGAGAGTGATGGCACACCCAGCGTGCGTGGAGCACTAAGGGCACGTACGAAGCTCCACAAGTCACGAGAGCGACTAGAACAAGATGTGCAAAAGAAGTCTCTTCCAAGCACGGAAGTGACTCGTCGCGCCGCTCTATTGAGGTCCTTGCTCAAGGAATGCGATGACATTGGTACAGCAAACATAGCTCAGGACCGTGGACGACTTCTGGGGGTTGCCACCAGTGACAACTCTTCAACCATGGAAGTTCAAGGAAGAACGAATAACGATTTGCAACAGGGGCAGATGCAAATGGTGCGCGATCAAGAACAAGAGTTGGTTGCACTGCACCGAATTATCCAGGCACAACGTGGATTGGCCTTAGAGATGAACGAGGAGCTGCAAACACAGAATGAGCTACTTACAGCACTTGAAGATGACGTCGATAACACTGGTAGGAGGTTACAGATAGCCAACAAGAAGGCTAGACATTTTAACAACAGTGCTTGAATTAATGTGTTACTATCCGGGTTACAAATCCTGAGAGTATATTTGTACTAAAAAAAAAAAATTGTAAATCTAGTAATTGAAAAATTTTGGCGATGAGACGATATGGTAAGAGTAAAGCAAAGGAACCGTCATGTCGTTTACTGCTCCTTCAGATCCCGTCAATAAACCGACAAAAGTGAAGGTATCACAGTTGTGTGAACTATGTCATTCAAGAAAGGCTCTCATTAGAAGACCCAAAAACCTGTCTAAACTTTGCAAACAATGCTTCTGCCTCGTGTTCGAGACGGAGATCCATAACACTATTGTAGCAAATAACTTGTTTCAGAGGGGAGAAAAAGTAGCCGTGGGGGCCTCTGGTGGTAAAGACTCCACGGTGTTAGCGCATATGCTGAAGCTTCTGAATGACCGTTACGATTACGGCATTGAGATTGTACTGTTAAGTATTGACGAAGGAATCATCGGTTACAGAGATGATTCCTTGGCCACGGTGAAAAGGAATCAGCAGCAGTACGGCCTTCCTTTGGAGATTTTTTCCTTTAAGGACCTCTATGATTGGACAATGGATGAGATTGTATCCGTTGCTGGTATAAGGAACAGTTGCACGTATTGTGGTGTTTTTAGAAGACAATCATTGGACCGTGGTGCTGCAAAGCTGGGCATATCTCACGTTGTCACCGGCCACAATGCAGACGATATGGCAGAGACAGTACTAATGAATATCCTACGTGGTGACGTAGCAAGATTGGAAAAATCGACTGCGATTATCACACAAAGTAGCGGCTCTCCCATCAAGAGATCAAAACCATTTAAATATTCTTACCAAAAGGAAATTGTCCTGTATGCGCACTACATGAAGCTGGATTATTTTTCCACTGAGTGTACCTATGCCCCAGAAGCGTTTAGGGGCACTGCGAGAGAATACATGAAGAATCTGGAAGCAGTGAGGCCCAGTTGCATTATAGACATCATCCAAAGTGGCGAAAATTTGGCATTAAAGGCTAAAAAATCTAACGCTAGAAAGAGAGTCGTCAAATTTGTTGACGGCAATAGATGCGCTAGATGTGGATATCTGTCGTCAAATAACATTTGCAAGGCGTGCATGTTGCTGGAAGGACTGGAGAAAAGTAGAGCCCAAGTGGCAATCGAGAATGACACTTCTGCCGATGGTGCAGCCTTGAAGCTGAGAGCTCTTGAGAAACTCAGCTTTTGACATATATATAGCTCGCAGTAGAAGAATGCAGCGTAACATAATATAATATAATATAGTACGGCGCGCCCTCCATTAGAACGCGCAACACAATAAAGACAAATAAAAGAATCAGCTATAAAGCTGGCCATTGCATGGTTCGCGCTGGAAAGAGAGGAAAAGCGTGGTGATAAAGAGCGAACCAAGCATATTGTTTTCCAAGAATGAGCAACGAAGATTACGGATACGACTACGATTATTTATTTAAGATAGTTCTTATCGGCGACTCCGGTGTGGGTAAATCTAATCTGTTGTCGAGATTTACAACCGATGAATTCAACATTGAATCCAAATCCACGATTGGCGTGGAATTCGCTACAAGAACCATTGAAGTTGAAAACAAGAAGATAAAAGCACAGATTTGGGACACGGCAGGTCAAGAACGTTACAGGGCCATCACGTCTGCGTACTACCGTGGTGCTGTAGGTGCACTTATAGTGTATGATATAAGCAAATCAAGTTCATACGAAAATTGCAACCACTGGCTTACCGAACTGAGAGAGAACGCAGATGACAACGTGGCTGTTGGGTTGATAGGGAACAAATCAGATCTGGCTCATTTAAGAGCAGTACCAACCGATGAAGCGAAAAATTTCGCAATGGAAAACCAAATGTTATTTACTGAGACAAGTGCTTTAAATAGTGATAATGTAGATAAAGCATTTAGAGAACTGATCGTAGCCATCTTCCAAATGGTAAGCAAACATCAAGTAGACTTAAGCGGGTCGGGTACCAACAACATGGGCTCTAATGGCGCTCCAAAGGGTCCTACCATCAGCTTAACACCGGCACCAAAGGAAGACAAGAAGAAAAAATCCAGCAACTGTTGTTAAAAATTTTGTGCCCTACTAAGGTCGCATGGTTTCATGCATATTCTGTCTACATATAACCCCCGTTAATAATGCTTTTATAAATATAATCAATTACATATACCTTCCCAAGTTATTTATTACTAACCTTCGTTGCACGCAAGAAAAAATGTATTAACGTACATACATTTTCTAAATAGACCTTTCCTGACGCCTGCATTTTGCAATAGCCGAAGATAAGAATATGATTTTTTTTTTACGATTTAAATATTCTGTTGTTGTGCAGTCTAAAAACACACGTGTATGTTTTTTTCCGCACGCATGAGCAGAATTAGACGGTTTTATAAACGTTCGCTCTGTGTATTTCACGTACCTTCCCGGATACAAATTTCGTCATGGTTTATATTGGAAGTTTTTCCGAAATTGCGCGTTTTGAAGGTTTATCCGAGACGACGTGAGGGGTAGGCAGGAGAAGGAAGGCTGTTTACGTACGCAAGGATGGGGTACGACAATGATTCAATTTCTGTTGCTAAGTTTTTTGTTATTTTTTCATATTGGCCTACTCATCTTTGATATCATTATTTTTTCGAATCTACATTAGAGCGTGTTTCGGAAAACAAACTCGCTCGATACAGTAATTGCGTTTTATTTACGGAAATTACCGTTCTCGGTTCCAAGAAGGTTAGAAAAATCTGTTGTCGCTCTTTCTTTCCCCCACTTGTAAAAACAAAGAAAGTATAAAATAGTTTATGGCCCTTAAGGCAGGCCTTGTTGAATTTGAGCTATACCTACCCCAATGATAGTTCTGTGGTAGTTTGTTTGAATATGTAATATGAGAAGCACGATGGCAAACGATAATCTTCACTGAGCTGATTTACGAGCGACCATCATCTCCACGGTGCGAATTAATAAGCTGTGGCGATGTGCTGTAGTTGCCCTATCGCCCCTGCGGAGCTTGCCTCAACTAGCTCTCCCCTTTCCCCATTGAAGTTAGCGTATTACCATCAGTTAATGATTGATAGGCTCATACGAAGAAGAAAAAAAGCCGGGATAAGAAACCCCGCCTCCACTTTCTTGGCTCATCCGAAAATTTATCCGCGGAGACATCCACGGAGCACCCGCAAAACTGAAGTAATAACTCTAAATTATATGCCGCTGAGAAAAATCTCGTACGAGGATACGGTAAATAATCCGTGCGAGAAAGTTTTTCCGAAAATCATTCCCGGTCAAAAGCGTTTCTGGTATATAAGCGATTGGGAAACCCGTCTATAATACGTAGTAACTTACGATCTGCCTGTCAAATTGTGTGCTTGTCCTTGTACTATTACCATTGTGTAGCTTATCTTAACTCCCAATTAAGTTTTAACTCACGCTAAGACTATTGACCTCGAGAACAAACAAAATAAAAATAAAAAAAGAGAATGCCTAAAAAGCAAACGAATTTCCCAGTAGATAACGAAAACAGACCTTTTAGATGTGATACCTGTCACCGTGGTTTCCATCGGTTAGAACATAAAAAGAGACACTTGAGAACACACACTGGGGAAAAACCTCATCATTGCGCATTTCCTGGTTGTGGGAAAAGTTTCAGTAGAAGCGATGAACTGAAAAGGCACATGAGAACGCATACAGGGCAATCTCAAAGGAGATTGAAGAAAGCTAGCGTACAGAAACAGGAGTTTTTGACAGTAAGCGGAATTCCTACCATTGCATCGGGCGTGATGATACACCAACCAATACCGCAAGTCCTACCAGCAAATATGGCCATAAATGTTCAGGCAGTAAATGGAGGTAACATTATACACGCTCCCAATGCGGTGCACCCAATGGTGATACCAATCATGGCCCAACCAGCCCCCATTCATGCCTCCGCTGCATCTTTCCAGCCTGCAACTTCTCCCATGCCAATTTCTACATACACTCCAGTTCCATCGCAATCATTCACCTCTTTCCAGAGCTCTATTGGCTCCATACAGTCAAATAGTGATGTTCCATCTATCTTCTCGAACATGAATGTTCGCGTAAACACTCCACGCTCTGTGCCAAACTCTCCGAATGATGGATATTTACACCAGCAACATATCCCACAGCAGTATCAGCATCAAACTGCCAGCCCTTCTGTTGCCAAGCAGCAGAAAACTTTTGCACATTCTCTTGCATCTGCATTATCTACCTTACAAAAAAGAACGCCTGTAAGTGCCCCTTCCACCACTATAGAATCACCATCCTCACCAAGTGATTCCAGTCATACCTCTGCATCCAGCAGCGCTATCTCTTTGCCTTTCAGCAATGCTCCTTCTCAGCTCGCCGTGGCCAAAGAACTTGAGTCCGTCTATTTAGATTCCAATAGATACACCACCAAGACTAGGAGGGAAAGAGCAAAATTCGAAATTCCTGAAGAACAAGAAGAAGATACCAATAACAGCAGCAGTAGTAGTAATGAGGAGGAGCACGAGTCGCTAGATCATGAATCTAGCAAAAGCCGAAAGAAATTGTCAGGCGTAAAATTGCCGCCTGTACGTAACCTACTGAAACAAATTGATGTTTTCAACGGTCCCAAAAGAGTTTAACCTTTACGGCCCCTTTTTATCTCACCATTTTTCCTCTAACGAACTGTCATGAAACAACTTAGCATATAACGCGTACTTACATAGATAGATTAAATAGATAACCATGCATATCACTAACTAGCATCGTCATGAATAGCACGTTTACCTATACGAATTGCGGCCGGCATGGTCTTTTATATTGCTCCCTTGGACCGAGTAAAGATTTACCTTGCGTTTTCGGATCGTCAAAATCTTTTAGGGAAAGGATAAATACACCACAAGATTCCTGGGAAATGAAAAGTATCTGAAATAATTGTGCTTTTGGAAGGGTACTGAGAGCAGTGAAGTTTCTATGGGTACTACGACAAGTCATCCAGCCCAAAAAAAGCAAACAACAAAAAAGTGTCGTGCACCTATCATGAGTGACGTTAGAGAAAAACCCAGCAATGCTCAAGGCTGCGAACCGCAAGAAATGGATGCTGTGAGCAAGAAAGTTACTGAACTGAGCTTAAATAAATGTTCAGATTCCCAAGACGCGGGGCAGCCTTCAAGGGAGGGATCTATTACCAAAAAAAAATCGACGTTATTGCTGCGTGATGAGGACGAGCCCACTATGCCAAAGCTATCTGTCATGGAAACTGCTGTGGACACTGACTCTGGGTCTTCGTCTACTAGCGATGATGAAGAGGGAGATATTATTGCCCAGACGACAGAGCCCAAGCAAGATGCCAGTCCTGATGATGATCGCTCAGGCCATTCTTCGCCCAGAGAGGAGGGACAACAGCAAATACGTGCCAAAGAAGCTTCGGGAGGTCCAAGTGAAATCAAGAGCTCATTAATGGTTCCCGTGGAGATAAGGTGGCAGCAAGGTGGTTCAAAAGTTTACGTGACAGGCTCATTCACCAAATGGAGGAAAATGATCGGTTTGATACCTGATTCTGACAATAATGGCTCATTTCATGTGAAGCTAAGGCTGCTTCCAGGCACACATAGATTTAGATTTATAGTGGATAATGAGCTTAGAGTAAGTGATTTCCTGCCCACAGCAACTGATCAGATGGGAAACTTCGTCAATTACATAGAAGTCAGGCAACCAGAAAAAAAACCAACTAACGAAAAGATAAGGTCCAAAGAAGCATATTCCATGCGACCTCCCACCAGCGATCGATCCTCAATTGCTCTACAAATTGGTAAGGATCCAGACGATTTTGGTGACGGATATACAAGGTTTCATGAAGATCTGTCACCCAGACCTCCGTTGGAATATACAACAGACATTCCCGCCGTGTTTACTGACCCGTCTGTCATGGAACGATACTATTATACCTTGGATCGTCAGCAAAGCAATACTGATACGTCATGGCTGACACCACCCCAATTACCTCCTCAGTTGGAGAATGTGATCTTGAATAAATACTATGCCACGCAAGACCAGTTCAACGAGAACAACTCAGGCGCTCTGCCCATTCCGAACCATGTGGTGCTTAACCACTTGGTTACTAGTAGTATTAAGCACAATACACTTTGTGTAGCCTCTATCGTTCGATATAAACAGAAATATGTCACCCAGATTCTTTATACGCCCATAGAGTCCTCGTAATCCTGGCCTCCTACTTTTTAAAGGCGTATTTTCCTGTATATATTTTTGGCAGCTATGGCACACTAATTTTCTATTTCCAATTTAGTGTAAGCAGAGATATAGAAGCATATAACATAATGATTTACTAATGGGCTCAGTACTCTCAATGCTTATTGTTATCACAAACCACGATACTAATACCCGGAAGTCGCGTGATCTTTTTTTTTTTCGGAAAATGAGAATCGCCACTTTTCTAACGAAAGAATATTGAAATCTTAATATTGGTGAGAAGAGGAATAAAAGTAGCTAAGAGAGTCACGGGACTAAAAGGTAAAAAGTTCAGCTATTCTAACTTTACTCCTTTCTGATATTGCACCTTTCGTGAACTGGCTTCGTGTATTTAAGTGAATATGGAAGAGCTGAATATTGATTTTGACGTATTTAAGAAAAGGATTGAATTGTTGTATTCCAAGTACAATGAGTTTGAAGGTTCTCCAAATTCGCTGCTGTTTGTTTTAGGTTCGTCCAACGCTGAAAACCCGTACCAGAAGACGACCATATTGCATAATTGGTTGCTAAGTTACGAATTTCCCGCTACTTTGATTGCATTAGTCCCCGGAAAGGTTATTATAATTACTAGTTCTGCCAAGGCCAAGCATTTACAAAAGGCAATTGATCTATTTAAAGACCCTGAAAGCAAAATTACGCTGGAATTGTGGCAAAGAAACAGTAAGGAACCAGAACACAATAAAAAGTTATTTGATGACGTTATTGCCTTAATCAATAGCGCTGGTAAAACAGTAGGTATCCCTGAAAAGGACTCTTACCAAGGTAAATTTATGACTGAGTGGAACCCAGTATGGGAAGCGGCTGTGAAGGAGAACGAATTCAATGTCATTGATATTTCGCTGGGTCTTTCTAAAGTTTGGGAAGTGAAGGATGTTAACGAGCAAGCCTTCCTGTCCGTTTCAAGTAAGGGGTCGGACAAATTTATGGACCTTTTATCCAATGAAATGGTTCGGGCAGTTGACGAGGAGTTGAAAATCACCAATGCCAAGTTATCAGACAAAATTGAAAATAAAATTGATGATGTGAAATTTTTGAAGCAATTGAGTCCCGATTTAAGCGCATTATGCCCACCAAACTACAAATTCAACTTTGATTTATTGGATTGGACCTATTCTCCAATCATTCAGTCCGGGAAAAAGTTTGATCTTAGGGTTTCTGCCCGTTCTACCAATGATCAGTTGTACGGCAACGGTTGTATTTTAGCTTCATGTGGTATTCGTTACAACAATTATTGTTCTAATATTACTAGGACCTTTTTGATCGATCCATCTGAAGAAATGGCCAACAACTACGATTTTCTATTAACTTTGCAAAAAGAAATTGTAACTAACATTCTGAAGCCCGGCCGTACACCAAAAGAAGTTTATGAATCAGTAATAGAATACATCGAAAAAACCAAACCTGAACTAGTGCCCAATTTCACCAAAAACATTGGTTCATTGATTGGTCTCGAATTTAGAGATTCTAACTTTATATTAAATGCTAAGAATGATTACCGTAAAATCCAACGCGGTGACTGCTTTAATATTTCGTTTGGTTTCAATAATCTGAAAGATTCTCAAAGTGCTAACAACTACGCTTTACAATTAGCTGATACGGTTCAAATTCCTCTCGATGAAACAGAGCCTCCACGCTTCTTAACAAATTACACCAAAGCGAAATCCCAGATATCATTTTATTTCAATAATGAAGAAGAAGACAATAATAAAAAGAAATCTTCACCAGCCACCAAAGTCCCTAGTAAACCAGACAGAAATTCCAAAATTTTAAGAACAAAGTTACGTGGCGAAGCCCGTGGTGGTGCCGAAGACGCTCAAAAGGAGCAAATTCGTAAAGAAAACCAAAAGAAGCTACACGAAAAATTGGAAAAGAATGGATTACTCAGATTTAGTGCTGCTGATGCCAATGGCCCAGATAGTGAACCTCGTCAATACTTCAAAAAATATGAATCTTATGTTCGGGATTCACAACTACCAACCAATATTCGTGATCTAAGAATTCATGTCGACTGGAAAAGCCAAACAATTATTCTACCCATTTACGGTAGGCCAGTCCCATTTCATATAAATTCATATAAGAATGGTTCTAAGAACGAAGAAGGCGAATATACGTATTTACGTTTGAACTTCAATTCACCGGGATCTTCTGGTGGTATTTCTAAAAAAGTGGAGGAATTGCCGTATGAGGAATCAGCAGATAATCAATTTGTACGTTCGATTACACTAAGATCTAAAGATGGTGACCGCATGAGTGAAACCTTTAAACAAATTGCAGATCTGAAAAAAGAAGCCACAAAGAGAGAGCAAGAACGTAAGGCGCTTGCTGATGTTGTTCAACAGGACAAATTGATTGAAAACAAAACTGGAAGAACGAAAAGACTGGATCAAATTTTTGTGAGGCCAAATCCAGATACAAAACGTGTGCCCAGTACTGTCTTTATCCATGAAAATGGTATCAGATTTCAATCCCCACTAAGGACTGATAGCAGAATAGACATATTATTCTCAAACATTAAGAATCTAATTTTTCAATCTTGTAAAGGTGAATTAATTGTCGTCATTCATATTCATTTGAAGAATCCAATTTTAATGGGTAAAAAGAAAATACAAGACGTCCAATTCTATCGTGAAGCTTCTGATATGTCCGTCGATGAAACTGGAGGTGGAAGACGAGGTCAATCCAGATTCAGAAGATATGGTGATGAGGATGAGCTGGAACAAGAACAAGAAGAAAGAAGAAAACGAGCTGCGCTTGATAAAGAATTTAAGTATTTTGCAGACGCAATCGCAGAAGCATCAAACGGTTTATTGACGGTGGAGAATACATTTAGAGATTTGGGCTTCCAAGGTGTCCCAAATAGATCGGCAGTTTTCTGTATGCCAACTACAGATTGTTTAGTTCAATTGATTGAACCACCATTTTTGGTGATTAACCTAGAGGAAGTCGAAATCTGTATTTTAGAAAGAGTTCAATTTGGTTTGAAAAACTTCGACATGGTTTTTGTTTATAAAGATTTCAATAAACCCGTCACTCATATCAATACAGTTCCGATCGAATCTTTAGATTTCTTGAAGCAGTGGTTAACAGATATGGATATTCCTTACACTGTCTCAACAATCAATTTGAATTGGGCAACTATTATGAAGTCATTACAAGATGATCCATATCAGTTTTTCTTAGATGGTGGCTGGAATTTTCTGGCTACTGGTTCAGATGATGAAGCATCTGATGAAAGTGAAGAAGAAGTTAGTGAATATGAGGCTTCAGAAGACGACGTAAGTGATGAAAGCGCATTCTCTGAAGATGAAGAAGGATCAGAGGTGGATGACGATATTAGTGGTGATGAAAGTGAGGACTATACTGGCGACGAGAGTGAGGAAGGTGAAGACTGGGATGAATTAGAGAAAAAGGCTGCTAGGGCTGATAGGGGTGCAAACTTTAGAGATTAGACTTTATAACACTTACTGGGTTTCACCAGCAAAACCTTGATCTGACAGAAAATTACTCTTATGTATCTGAAAAATAATGATGGTATTTAGGCATAGTATTTATCAATGCTAAGAAATGTAAATGGACTGAATGTACACTCAATGCTAACGGTCAAGGTCATAGGACGTTTGCGTAATAAAAGAAACTCTACTAGAGTTGAACATAATTTGATATAAAAGTATATAAATTGAAAAGGCAGTTTCAATCATTTTAGTTTCTGCAATTTATTTATTCCTGTAATCTACAATTTTATAGTTGGAAATTCTCTCGAAAATATTAAGAAAAATACAGAACTCATAAGGTCTTTTTTATTGGCATTTTGAAATCCCCTCAGATAATCAAAGATGCTAACAAACAAAATAATAACGGTAAAAAAAAAAAAAAAAATACACGATAGGGTACAGCAAACGAATTATTTTATCCACGTCTTAAAATCCTGTGGGTTGAACGTTCATCGCGCTGTTCATCAGCATCAAAGGTTGGCCATCTTTGTGCTCTTCATTAGATCCGGACTTTTTAGCGAGTTCTTCGGTGATTTTCTTAATGGAATCATTCTGCTCTTTTTTTATGGAGATTTCAAATGGCTTAATGTAGTCCTCCAAAGAATTCATCCATGATATTTCTAAAACAAATTCAATTCTCACTAAGTTGTAAGCAGCATATAGCAAAGCAACAAAGCCTTCTCTGTTACCGGTTTCAACGAAATATGTGAGTAGAGCCTCCACTACCTTTGGATCCTGAGAGATTGCTGCCGTCTCAATAGCGTCCTTCCATAGCTTTTCTTCCTTCAAGATTGAAAGACTCTTTGCCCACTTCTTATTTCTACGGTATAACAGGGCTGCTATTTTCTTGAAAAAAATTAGCTTATGAGATTCCAAACGAGATGCCAATCCCAATTGGTCAAATTTGTCATAAGAATCAACAGCGTCTTGCAAAGCTTTATAATCTTCTTCTTCAATCATCAGATCGTGGTAGGCTTGGTTGACAACTGAGTTATTTTTTGGTAAGACATTGATCAAGAAAGGCTTGATTAAAGGCAAGTTGTCGGATTTCGAGAAAATTTTGACAGTTCTTGGAATATCTAATCTTGGTGTCAATGAGGTCAAAAGATCAACTAGTAATGATGGGTGAAATTTGACGTAGAAATTAATGGCCTTGTAATAAATTTCTAAGTTAGAAACTTTGACAACAACTTCTTTGAAATAGGCGTGATCCAAGTCTTTGGTTGATTTTTCGATTAGTGTTAAAGCAGCATTATCCCATTCATCATAGTGAGCATATAAAAAGACCAATTCCGACCAGAGGTGAGCTTGTTCGACAGCTCTAATAACCTTTGGAATATTTATTCTGGACCAGAATAGCTTCAAGTGTTCGAAGGTCTTGTCTGGTTCATATTTGGAATACAAAATGGCCAATTCAGTGAACATGCCCATATGAGCTCTTTCAAGTCCCAAACCAGCTTCAAACAATGAAATCAGTTCTTCGAAATAGCCGTTTGATTCATACCTTTCCACCAGTTCATCTAATTCTTCAGCGTGAACGATCAAGTTCAACCCACAAATTTGAGCCAGCTTGAATTCTTTCTTTTCAATACAAGCGGCGTTAACCAGTTTCCAAACTTTAATGTTTGAAGCCTTTCTAGCAGTGTCAACAGCAGCCTGGTAATCTCCCAGGTAAACCAAGGTAGAAGCAAGCTTGGAGTAATTAGAAACAGCAGAATAACATAGTCTGGCCGCTTTATACCCTTTATTCTCGAATAATTTATCACCAACATGATCTAAGTTTGCAACATTGGAACCTGCCAACAAGTTCTCAATTTCATGAATCTTGTTTAGTTCAGCATAGGCCAAGATTAAAGCACCGTCGATCTTTGGTTCTTTCAAAGTCTTTCTAGCCATTAGTAAAAATGGAATTAATTCTTCGTATTTACCAGCTTGTTCGGCTATATCAATTACATTTTCGTAATTTGATGGGTCTTCTGCTTTAATATAAGACTCAATAGCATCTGGGATTCTTAATCCATCTAACTGAGCCGTACCGATTTGAGACCACAATTCGGGAGTATTGATTTTATCAGCATAAGAAGCAGCTCTATCTAAAGACATGATGTCTTCGATTAAAACCTTTAAAGCTTTACCGTACATTTCATGTTTGTCGTAGATTTCAAAAGCTTCCTCCTTCAAATCATGTTCAATACATAATGGAGCAATTTCATCGGCGTCGTAGTTATCTAATTTTTCGATATAGCTTGAAACCTTAGTTGGTTCATACTTAATAGCAGACAATAATAGCAACCCTTGTAAAGCCACATTTTCGTTGAAAGGAGAAGGTTCCAATATGATTTTTTCTAGTAACTCAATTAGCTCCAGTTTTAATCCATTGGTCATGAATGCTTGAACAGTTAAGGAAACAGGTTCAGGATCAGTCAATTCAGGGATACCAACGGAGATGACCGAATCAATTAATTGTCTTCTGTGAATATTTTCTTGATTCAAAACTTTGTTCCATAAATCGAGATCAGAACGTTCCAACAAATATCTTGCCTGGTACTTGTACATGCTATTTTCATTAGTGATTCTAATCAAGTCATCATCATTTTGACCTTTTTCATACGCAATATATGCAAGGTAGGGATCTCTTTTTTCACAGTAATGACCAACATCTAAGGTGTCATATTGGTCGTTTTCCTTCAAAAACTTTTCAGGAGAATTATTGGAATCAATATAAATTTTTGCTAAGGCATTGTAAACAGCTTGATCCTGGATACCTTGACTTAAGCTTTGTTCTAGGAAAGGTAGCAATATTTTTAGTCTATTTCTCTTTTCAACCTCAGTAGTTAATTCATCAATAGGGACTTGACCTAAGACTGATTGTAGCAGACTTTGAATAAATGCCTCATCACAATCCATATCAAGTAATGCGCCAACAACTTGGGCAGTCTTTGAAGGGTTAACCTGCTGCACGTAAGTTTCAATAAATTTTAAGTTCTGCGATTTGTACAAATATAAAATCATTTCATGAACAAAGTCGAAACGGTCACAAACTATGACTAGAGGCAACTGATCTTCTAGATTGGCATCCTTCAAGAAATTCTTGACTCTTTCTGGATCATAGACATTGTTATCCTTCACAATTCTTTCAATTTCTCTGTATTGCTTCATTTTAGCAGCAGCTTCAATGTATTTGTAAACCACATCTTTATCTTCGGTTAGGTTGACTAAAGAGGCTAAGTAATAGTATAAACCTTCCGTAGCATTATAATCTTCGAATAATTTAATTAAAGTAGATGGACCGATCAAGTCAGAGAATTTAGTTGCCACCTGTACTACGGTCTGGATGTTAGCCTGAATATTGTTATCCATTAAAGCTTTTAAGCATGCCAAAGATTGTTCAACGTTCAACTTACCAAAGTATCCGACTAACCAATCGATAGGCAATGCATTGGTGTGGACAACGCATCTCTTGATATCTTTGATGTCCGTGTAATTTTCTAAAGCTCTCTGGTATAGTCCCGCCTTTTCGGATAAGGAAGCAATAGTTGGTTTGTCATAATGAGAAAAGATGTTGTTTCCCAATATGGCGTCAGCAACTTGTGGTGCGTGTAGTAGATTGACTTCAAGAACACGAGTTTGCAAGTGACCTTGGTCTGGGGTATCTCCTTTTAACGCGTCTAGAAGTAGAGAGGTTCCTTGTTGGATATGGTTTTGGGAAAAGAATAGATCTGCGATTTTTTCTATGTCGATCTGAGAAGCAGTTTCCGGATTTTGTAATAGAGATACGGCAAATTCAGAAGCTCTGTCTGGTGATGATCTAATCAAAGAAGAAATCAGCACTAAAAAGTTAGGTTGATATCCAACCTTTTGGCAGTAAGGAATAATTTTTTCACACTGTTGTAATTCGGCAAGACAAGATATAACTTTTGCATGGGCACCTGCTCTTAAGTAGCAAGCTAGTGCTAAAGTAGTATCGAAAGGCTTAACGATGTCACCTAGTTCTTCTGAACATTCTAGTTTATCTTCCTTTAACCATTTTTCGAACAATTGTTTTCTGTCTTGTTGTAGAACTGGTCTAGCCAATTCAATTGTTTCCTCTTTATTCAGTTTCCCTTTATCCAATAGTGTTGAAAAGTAAAGTAGGATAGGAGAAATGGCGCCTGGTGGTGCTTGAATGTTTTTCAACCTGTTGATGGTGTTTTGGTTTCTTAAAGAAGTGGAAGAGGCTGCAACTTTAGCTGCATTTTGATAATCGTTTTGTAACAATAAAGATTCAAACTGTTTTTGAAATAAATCATCTGCACCTGGTAAGCCACCTCTTGTAGCAACGGTTAAGGCCAGTGCCACATTAGATAATTTATTCAAGATATATGGAACGATTTGAGAAGTAGAAATCTCTACTGCTAAAACTTGACCTTTTTTATTGATGCATGCAATACCATTCTCGTGATTGTACGGAGCTGCAGTAAAAACAGATTCTGCTGTAATTCTATTAACGAATAAATTGGTACCGGTTTCCAATTCGTACAAATGGATGAAGCCATACTTGGTTAATAGGTAAATTATGCCGTATTTCTCAGACACCTGAACAGCGATCGGGAAATCATTCGTTGCATCTGGTGGAAAGAAAATATCGGTAGTTTTCTTTTGATATTGAGAAGGCAATGAAGCATCGTGATCAATCTCGATAATTCTTAATTCTCCAGCACCGGTGGTGGCATTTCTGTTACCAGTAACGAAAACTTGTACCGGGGTCGAGCCATTACCCTCTAGTAATATATTCGTAAAGATAGCAACATGACCGTCGATAGCTTGGGAGATGTTACGTTGTTTGGAGAATAATTGAATTCTACCGGCAATACGGCCATTTTCTTGTAAGATACCAACAACTGCGAACCAGTCAAGGTTTTTGTTAGCCACAAAATTGATAATTTGGGTATTGTTCAAGTTAGCGTGTCTCAAGGTAAGCAATTGAGGCTTAGCATTTACGTTACCATCAAAGACGTTCGAGGTCAGTATGGATCTTGCGGTAACAAAACCCAAAGTGGTTTCACTCAACCATCTCCAAAAAATAACAGGTTCATCTAAAGTAAAAGACTTTAACTTGCTCTTAGTTTCCAAATTAAATATCTGCACGATAGTACCATTTGCTCTAACGGAAATAACCATCTGAGATGGATGCATGATAGCAGAATCACCGCCCATATTCTTCCTTGTCACTTCATTGCCTTTGGCCAAATCCACGATTGCAACAGAGTTTCTACCGTCCTTTGTTTCTCTAACAGTGACGAAGTGGTCACTCTCGAAAGTAGTTGATCTGAAGTCAAGGAATTGAGGGGAAATTCCTAAGGACGTCAGATCGACCAATTCGGTAAATTCAATGGGTAGGTCACTCATTGGTTAGAACTTTCGTGATAATTTATTTTTATAGTTGAATATCTTCTTTCTCTCTCAACTCTGATCCGGATTGTCGAGGTTTCAATAAGTTACTCTGAACAACTAATCAAAATATCTCCTTATTTCTGTAGATTCCTTCAGTTCCACTTTTTGCTTTTCTTAATTCTCTTTGTATTTATTCCTAGCGACGAAAAATGCGAGATCTCGACCAAAAAAAGGGGGTAGGGTAATAAAATTAACCCTATTATTTTTGAACTTTAAAACCTATAATGTGCTAATATTTTATTATACACCTCCTTTTTTTGTGTTTAAACCCTGACACATTTTAAGCCCTATATTTACGGTATTAGTTGATTAAACTCCGAAGCGAAAGGAATTCGGTCATTAGCGGCTAATAGCCGTTGGGGTAAATCACCTACAAGCAAGTACACAAGAGAACGTTGGCGTTGTTAAGTCAAAGCACTAATACATTGGGGCTTTAAGAGTGTTTTATAAAGGTCTGACCTGTAAAAATTATTTAAACAACTTGAACAGGCCTTAAAGTTTTCCTCATTCCGCTCATCATCACTAATATTGCTCTCCGTTTTTGAATACACACTTGACACTAATAAGTATCACAGAAAAAAAGAAAATATAATAAATTAGTATTGCGATATGACGAGACGTACTACTATTAATCCCGATTCGGTGGTTCTGAATCCTCAAAAATTTATCCAGAAAGAAAGGGCGGATTCCAAAATCAAAGTTGACCAAGTTAACACATTTTTAGAGTCATCCCCGGAGAGGAGAACTCTGACGCACGCCTTAATAGACCAAATAGTGAATGATCCTATATTGAAGACTGACACGGACTATTACGATGCTACAAAACTGCAAGAGAGAGAAATTACTGCCAAAAAAATAGCTAGGCTTGCTAGTTATATGGAGCACGATATCAAAACAGTGCGCAAACACTTTCGCAACACTGACCTGATGAAAGAGTTGCAAGCAAATGATCCAGACAAAGCTTCGCCTTTAACAAACAAAGACCTTTTTATATTCGATAAGAGATTATCACTTGTAGCAAATATTGATCCTCAATTGGGTACGCGCGTGGGTGTACACTTGGGGCTATTTGGTAATTGTATCAAGGGCAATGGTACTGATGAGCAAATCCGGTATTGGTTGCAGGAGAGAGGTGCCACTTTGATGAAAGGTATATATGGCTGTTTTGCAATGACTGAGTTAGGACATGGTTCCAATGTTGCCCAGCTGCAGACTAGGGCTGTGTACGATAAGCAAAATGATACTTTTATAATTGATACACCTGATCTAACTGCCACCAAATGGTGGATTGGTGGGGCTGCCCATTCTGCCACGCACGCTGCCGTGTACGCCAGATTGATCGTTGAAGGTAAAGACTACGGTGTAAAAACATTCGTTGTTCCTCTGAGAGACCCTTCGACTTTCCAACTGTTAGCTGGTGTTTCCATAGGGGATATTGGAGCGAAGATGGGTCGTGACGGTATTGATAATGGCTGGATCCAGTTCAGAAACGTAGTTATCCCTAGAGAATTTATGCTAAGTAGATTTACCAAAGTTGTCCGTTCTCCAGATGGTTCAGTCACCGTCAAAACTGAGCCACAATTGGATCAAATTTCTGGTTATAGTGCATTGTTAAGTGGTAGAGTTAACATGGTCATGGATTCATTTAGGTTTGGCTCCAAATTTGCTACTATTGCTGTACGTTACGCGGTTGGTCGTCAGCAATTCGCACCTAGAAAGGGATTGTCTGAAACACAATTAATCGACTATCCCCTTCACCAATATCGTGTTTTACCACAATTGTGTGTTCCATATTTGGTGTCACCTGTAGCTTTTAAGTTAATGGACAACTATTATTCCACTTTGGACGAGTTATACAACGCTTCCTCATCTGCAGACAAAGCTGCTCTGGTTACCGTGAGTAAAAAGTTGAAGAATTTATTTATTGATAGCGCCAGCTTGAAAGCCACCAATACTTGGTTAATTGCTACACTGATTGATGAGTTGAGACAGACTTGCGGAGGACATGGGTATTCACAGTATAACGGATTTGGTAAAGGCTATGACGACTGGGTGGTTCAGTGCACATGGGAGGGTGATAATAATGTTTTATCTTTAACTTCAGCAAAATCAATATTGAAAAAATTTATCGATTCAGCCACAAAGGGTAGATTTGACAACACACTGGATGTGGACTCATTCTCTTACTTAAAACCTCAGTACATAGGATCTGTGGTTTCTGGAGAAACAAAGAGTAGTTTAAAGGAGTTGGGTGATTATACTGAAATTTGGTCTATCACCTTAATCAAATTATTGGCACATATTGGTACTTTAGTTGAAAAATCAAGAAGTATTGATAGCGTTTCTAAGCTTTTAGTCTTAGTATCCAAATTTCATGCCTTGCGCTGCATGTTGAAAACCTATTACGACAAGTTAAACTCTCGCGATTCACATATTTCCGATGAAATTACAAAGGAATCAATGTGGAATGTTTATAAGTTATTTTCCTTGTATTTTATTGACAAGCATTCCGGAGAATTCCAACAATTCAAGATTTTCACTCCTGATCAGATCTCTAAAGTTGTGCAGCCACAACTATTGGCTCTTTTGCCAATTGTGAGGAAAGACTGTATAGGTCTGACAGACTCCTTTGAATTACCTGACGCGATGTTAAATTCTCCTATAGGTTACTTTGATGGCGATATCTATCACAATTACTTCAATGAAGTTTGCCGCAATAATCCAGTGGAGGCAGATGGGGCAGGGAAGCCTTCTTATCATGCGCTGTTGAGCAGCATGCTCGGTAGAGGTTTCGAATTTGACCAAAAGTTAGGTGGTGCAGCTAATGCGGAAATTTTATCGAAAATAAACAAGTGAGTAGAGGTTTCCTGTTTTCCTTCGAACCCTCTGTTTTGCGACTTTTGTTTCAATTCAACTAGTGTCGCCAAGTTTTAACAAAAAGTTACAAAATCCTAGTGAGAGGCCATCTTTTGTGCATAACGGTACTCTCTATCTATTTACATATCTAATACTATTCACATAACTATGACGAATCAATGACATGACTACATTTACCAATGTATAGTAGTAAAAAATTGCCATCTCCTAGAATCGAACCAGGGTTTCATCGGCCACAACGATGTGTACTAACCACTATACTAAGATGGCAGGTAATTATTGAGTGTTTACTCAATATCTCAGAATTATATACGTAACAAATAATAAATGTGCTGTGTTGGCACTTGTTGGAATGAAGCTCTAAAACATCAATCTTATAGTAGTATTCATGTTGCTAGTATATAATCTGTTGGAATAAAAATCAACTATCGTTTATCAACTAGTAGTCACACTACCAATATATTATCATATATGTTGGAATAAAAATCCACTATCGTCTATCAACTAATAGTTATATTATCAATATATTATCATATACGGTGTTAAGATGGTGACATAAGTTATGAGAAGCTGTCATCGAAGTTAGAGGAAGCTGAAGTGCAAGAATTGATAATGTAATAGGATAATGGAACATATAAGGGAGGAGAAATGATGGTGATATTAATATGTAGAAATATCGATTCCATTTTTTCATAAAAATAGTGCCAAACTATTAAGAAGTAGCGAAACAGCAAAGGCATATTTCCACATTTCGCTTTTACCAATATACATAACTATGGCGGCAAGATACCATGCAACTGATAACTTTGCCGCAATGACACCTCTATTTCTACTTGTTGTCGTTTTACCTCTTACTTGTTTGAACATTGCTGTTCTAAGACCTAACAATAATAGTCCTAATACAAACAGAGCGCATGCTGTTATAAGTATAAAATGTTTGCTGCAACTAATGGTGGGGGGAGGTTGCAAAAAACGAAGGATATCAGTTCCATTCATTTCCAGGGATTTGTGTTGATATGTGGGTCTATGAATGCGTTGAAGTTTTCAACTTCTGTGAAGGAGTTAAAACAACCACTAAACAATCTCGTTCAAAAGCTCTAATTACTTGTATATTATTTTATACGTTTATGTCTATTTCAATGCAATTATGTGAAAAATAAAAGAAAGCTACCATAAAAATGTTAAAAAACTGGTTAAAAATGTCAAAAAATGGTCCGAAAACTGAAAAAATATTCGTGATATAGTTTGCATAAAAAAAAACTATTGTGCGCGATTAATATAACCTACTAGACTTAAATGACGACACTTTAATATGAAGTTCAGTAGTGTGAATTAAATAAAACAGTCAGTTCTTGATGGATTGTACCCTTTAAAGAATTTATCTTTATGTCGCTGTTACTACGAAAAGCGTGTGCGAGGTATTATAACTATTTTTCTGTATTTTTTATATATTTTTATTTGCCAAGTTAAAAATCAGTCATCTCAAAAGATTCATCGATTTCAGTGTTCGGAAGGCTAGTATACTTCTTCTTTTTCTTAGTTTTCAATTTAGATCCTGCTTTGTTAGAAGTGCTACTTATGGGTGCTCCGCCTTCTAACTGCTCATCTTGTTCTAAATCATCTTCTGCCCCGAGTCCGCTTTCCAGATCATCTGCCCATGAAACTGTCTTATTGGGACTGTCATGTTGTCTATTATTTGGATCAACTAAAATTGTGTGACGCGCTTTTCTCCTCACTCTTCTATCGTACGCATAAACTCCTAAAACCACTATCAAAAATGTAACAATGGTAACTACTACCGCTTTGTGTTTATACATAGAAATCTCTTCTGCAAATTCTTCTACCTCTTCCTCCTCTTGTTCATATTCTGAAGATTTATGTCTACTATCCTCGAGGCCTTGATTACTTTGTTTTTCATTATTATCGTCTTCATCATCGTCGTCGTCGTCGTCGTCGTCGTCGTCATCGTCATCATCGTCGTCGCCCTCGGAGTTGTGATCGTCTTCATCATCGTCATCATTGTCGTTATCATCATCGCCATCTTTATCTTTATTGCCTTCTTTTTCCTTTCCTTCCTCATTCTGCGCTTCCTGTTCTTCCTCTTCGAGGTTTTCTTTTGGCTTATCACCGCTTTCAGTGGTAGCATCTTGATCACTATCGTCGTCAGTAGTAATCATAACATTTTTCCCATTGTTGTCAATGATCATAACATCGTTCGAGTAAATATCGACAATGCCTCTACTCACTAAACTTTTATCGAAGGGTACCATGTGAGAAGCATTATAAACGCTAACAAACGTCAAATTTCTATCATACTTCACGTATCCGCTAAATTCTTCGCTGTCGTCTGTACTCTTCGATTTATGGATCCAATCGAACGAAACAGCATCGTCGCTAAATCCCTTTATTCCACCCCATTTTAGATTGTCTATAGTATCTAATACGCCCTTGTTATTACAAATCAAGTCTTTGTCACCATTGAACAAAACAATCTCTATTCCACTTTCAAGTAGACCAGGTAATAAATGGATAGATGGCTTTGAAATAGGATTAGACAATTTAGTTCCAACGCTATTAGTGCATTCCTTCCAATGATCAATTTTATCAGAATCAAGATGCAACGAATCAATAACACCAGGTGTGCTGAAGAATTTACTGACAAAGGAAACATCTTTCGGCCAATTCATACCACAAGATGGATAACTATCTTTTAAATTGAAGTTATACATGTTCAAGCAATCCGCTGTTCCCTTTTGCGAAGATTCCCTGGTATAAGACAATAGAAGGTTTAAAATATTCTCACATTCCTGATACGAAAAATGGGCTGCCTCATCTGTACTGGCCGAGTTTATCAGATTCTGGCAATTCTCGTGTGCGTTCGTTAAGTGTTTGAAATTGGGGTTGCTTTCATCAATCAGTTTCTTCTCCATAGCAAACGGAAGGTACGATAGGGACTGTGTATTGGGGTCAATCCAACCGTTACCAATCAATAGCGCCTTCAAGTCGTATGTATCCCCGTCGATCTTTGAAAATTTGTTATGGTTCAAAATTGCATTGGCAAAGAATGGTATGTATTGGCCAGCGTAACTTTCACCCGATAGTATGATTTTCCTAGTGAGGTCTTCTGGAAAAATCTTGAAATAGTTCTCCAGAAAATCCATAAAATGCTTGGTCACATCTTCTAGGTCTTCGTCAAATTTGTTTTTGTCGATTTTACCTTCGTCTTTATTTTGTTCGACAGAAAACCCAGTACCAGTAGGTTGGTCGATAAATAAAAGATCGCCTTTGGATATCCAGGACCCTTCATTTAGATAAAGTTTACCGTCTGAATTCACCCTAAAAGGGCCAGATTCGACCAAGGCACCATCCATGGAAGAGCAACCGGGTCCACCATTTAACCATATAATTAAGGGACGGTCGACATTGCCATTAGAGTCGTTATTGGTAAACTTCCAAAAAAAGTACTCCAAGTCAGAGCTATCCTGTTCATCCGCATCTTCGGAACGTAAAGGAATATGGCCAGCATGCATCTGTGGAATATTTGAAGGGTCTGGCACTTCAGATAACCCTGGCAACAGCTCATATGCCACTTTGTACTCCTCAGATGACGGAAGGGATACTGAGATCCTTATTAAAGCAGACATGGCTAGCCACGTTCCGAGCCACCTATTGTAAAACATCTATTCAGGTCTTTATCTCTACGGTATTCTATAGCCAAGGTACTCTTTAACCAAAGTATGCTTCAGCAAGCTTTTTCAAATAGATGGGAGTTGAAGACAATGATAAGAAATCGCTTTTCTTAATGTTTACTATATTATCAAAATATTCCACTTTTTTTTCTTTTTCCACATTGTTTTTCGGTTCCGGGCTGCAGTAAGCAAATATAAATGTTGGTGACAAAACTTGAAAGTTATAGCCAAAAAGCTCGCAATTCCTCACCTAACAAAATGATCCTGTTGGAATAAAAATCAACTATCGTCTATAAACTAGTAGTCACACTACCAGTATATTATCATATACGGTGTTAGACGATGACATAAGGTATGAGAAACTGTCATCGAAGTTAGAGGAAGCTGAAGTGCAAGGATTGATAATGTAATAGGATAATGAAACATATAAAACGGAATGAGGAATAATCGTAATAATATTATGTAGAAATATCGCTTCCCCTTTGAGGATTCCTCTACCCTCGAGGAGAACTTTTAGTATATTCTGTATACATAATATTGTAGCCTTGATCAACAATGGAATGCCTACAATCATCTCAAAATTCACCAATCTCTCAGCTCTTATTTAAGCTTTGTTGAGACGAGAGTTAGTTATCCGACAATACTATACAAGACATTAACATCATTTTTCGTGCTGTTAGGGTGGTGTCTTTTCATTTGTTGCAATAAATGATAAGTAGTTTACCGTCCATTAACATGTGCATTAAATAATAGCATTATGTGAACATAATGTATATTTAACTAAAACTATTATTGAAGAAATCCGAAGAACTCATCCTTGTTAGCTCAGTTGGTAGAGCGTTCGGCTTTTAAGCGCATTTGCTTAAGCAAGGATACCGAAATGTCAGGGGTTCGAGCCCCCTATGAGGAGTTCTTTTTTATTTTTTTCCCGGTTCATACACTATTTTTCCAAGATTAAACATGACTCATATACACCATCCAAAAATCTCTTAATTAACCTATAACCATTGTTCTCCTTCACCTCATTCAAGAATCTGGCTTCTGAATTGCCATTGATAGAAGAACAGTACTAAATTGCGCCGGAATAATGAAGAACATCCGGGTTACCTTAGATGTCTTTTTTTCCTTTTTTTATCACATTTTTCACTCTGCACTTTTTCACTTTCTCGAGGTCCAATCTATGACTAATATTAAGCGCATTTAATTTGAAGATATGTGTATCGCAATCTTTTTTCTTATCTTGTAGACCCTCCTATACACATCTCTAGACTATATATTTGGTTTGGTTATATCTTCAAGAACTTATTTCTTTTTCTTATTTTTCCATTCCACTAAGTTAAACCCTGCAGTTGATACAGACATTGAATAGGACAACCGATCGTTACTATCATGACTTTACCTGAATCAAGAGACTTTTCTTACTTGTTTTCGGATGAAACCAATGCTCGTAAACCATCCCCATTGAAAACCTGCATCCATCTTTTCCAAGATCCTAACATTATCTTTTTGGGTGGTGGCCTGCCATTAAAAGATTATTTCCCATGGGATAATCTATCTGTAGATTCACCCAAGCCTCCTTTTCCCCAGGGTATTGGAGCTCCAATTGACGAGCAGAATTGCATAAAATACACCGTCAACAAAGATTACGCTGATAAAAGTGCCAATCCTTCCAACGATATTCCTTTGTCAAGAGCTTTGCAATACGGGTTCAGCGCTGGTCAACCTGAACTGTTAAACTTCATTAGAGATCATACCAAGATTATCCACGATTTGAAGTATAAGGATTGGGACGTTTTAGCCACTGCAGGTAACACAAATGCCTGGGAATCTACTTTAAGAGTCTTTTGTAACCGAGGTGATGTCATCTTAGTTGAGGCACATTCTTTTTCCTCTTCATTGGCTTCTGCAGAGGCTCAAGGTGTCATTACCTTCCCCGTGCCAATTGACGCTGATGGTATCATTCCTGAAAAATTAGCTAAAGTCATGGAAAACTGGACACCTGGTGCTCCTAAACCAAAGTTGTTATACACTATTCCAACGGGCCAAAATCCAACTGGTACTTCCATTGCAGACCATAGAAAGGAGGCAATTTACAAGATCGCTCAAAAGTACGACTTCCTAATTGTGGAAGATGAACCTTATTATTTCTTACAAATGAATCCCTACATCAAAGACTTGAAGGAAAGAGAGAAGGCACAAAGTTCTCCAAAGCAGGACCATGACGAATTTTTGAAGTCTTTGGCAAACACTTTCCTTTCCTTGGATACAGAAGGCCGTGTTATTAGAATGGATTCCTTTTCAAAAGTTTTGGCCCCAGGGACAAGATTGGGTTGGATTACTGGTTCATCCAAAATCTTGAAGCCTTACTTGAGTTTGCATGAAATGACGATTCAAGCCCCAGCAGGTTTTACACAAGTTTTGGTCAACGCTACGCTATCCAGGTGGGGTCAAAAGGGTTACTTGGACTGGTTGCTTGGCCTGCGTCATGAATACACTTTGAAACGTGACTGTGCCATCGATGCCCTTTACAAGTATCTACCACAATCTGATGCTTTCGTGATCAATCCTCCAATTGCAGGTATGTTTTTCACCGTGAACATTGACGCATCTGTCCACCCTGAGTTTAAAACAAAATACAACTCAGACCCTTACCAGCTAGAACAGAGTCTTTACCACAAAGTGGTTGAACGCGGTGTTTTAGTGGTTCCCGGTTCTTGGTTCAAGAGTGAGGGTGAGACGGAACCTCCTCAACCCGCTGAATCTAAAGAAGTCAGTAATCCAAACATAATTTTCTTCAGAGGTACCTATGCAGCTGTCTCTCCTGAGAAACTGACTGAAGGTCTGAAGAGATTAGGTGATACTTTATACGAAGAATTTGGTATTTCCAAATAGAGAGGTAAATACATTGGAAGAATATATATAAGGTGAAAAAAGGACGTCCGTATTTTTGTATTGCTTAAGTTTCGAAGTATTTTTTCTTTTTGTAAAAGACTGCAAGTGGAAGCCAAAATATAATATTTTGTTTTTTCATTAAGAGTACAACTTTATACAACAATTATAACTTGATTTGAGAGCCAAGTTATGTAAGATATTTTTCTCCCACAAAGAGAAATGCACACGATAGGAATTTACAACGTGAATGATACTTGAAACGTGATATGAAAATCCGCAAGAGTGCACTGAATTAGCTGGAATCCTGTGGTTCCAATTGATCCAAAACCTCACAATTTGGATGAATAACATAAACAGTTTTATTATTTTCATTTTCCTCATTCTCAAGATCTCTTAAATTGTGTCTGGTACCATGAATCTCCATTAAAATCCTATCTTTGACCAACCTTTTTATGACTTTGAACGCTAATCTTCTCTCTTCCCAATATTCTGCTAACGAACCCAAATCATTTTCCTTCTGTAATAAATACCAATCAACTATATCCACAGCTGTTAGTTCTTCTGCACCCTCTCTATCTACTTCAGCAATCTTTCTAACGATCATGTTCATCATGGACACATATTTATCATACGTCACCGTTGTTTTCTTCTTCTCGCTTGTACCTGGACGAGCTGTAGCTTCGCTTTGTCCTTCTTCTATATCTGCTGGTGGTTCACTCGTAATTACACCTGACCCAGTCCCATCATCATTGTTTCCAGAAGCGGCGTGACTTTGACTCTCTATGTTATCAAATTCTTCATCCATTTCCACATCATCCACATCAACACGAATAATACTTTGCCTTAAAAGATCGTAAGCTTCTGCAATGAATGATGGAGTAATTTCATCGACACAATTAGCCCTCGCAATAGCTTCTGATAATCTAATCATACTTTCAAGTTGCCTAACTGTGATTCTATAACTTGATCTACTAAATCCCTGGGCATCATCCTTTCTCAGTTCCTTATACTTCTCGACTAAATAGGAACGGGCTTCTTTCGTTAATATTGGTTTAAAAGTACGTGCATATTTGATATAACGACGTAGTTGTTCTGCACTAAATGGCGGCTCAATGGCTTCGTCTCTTTTCATGTGTAAGTCAACGATATGAGATGCCAATTCGGTATCAATTTTTTCGTTACAGTCATCAAGAATAACAAAAAATAAATCAAATCTGGACATGATCGGTGCGGTCATATTTAAATTACCCCTCAGTGATAGTTTCCTATTGTATCTTCCACCTACCGGGTTGGCAGCCGCTAGAATTGATGTTCTTGCATTTAAAGTAGCGTGAATACCAGCTTTAGCAATAGAGATGGTCTGTTGTTCCATAGCTTCATGAATGGCAACTTGATCTGAAATATCCATTTTATCAAATTCATCGATACAACAAATACCGTTATCAGCAAGCATTAAAGCACCTGCTTCAATTGTATAATCACCTCCTTCCTCATCTCTCACAACCGCAGCTGTTAAACCAGCAGCCGACGAGGCCTTACCGGAAGTGTAAACTGATCTTGGTGCAAATCCCACTACGTATTTTAAAAATTGAGACTTAGAAGTAGAAGGATCACCAACAACACAGATGTTGATATCTCCTCTTAACTTAATACCTTCTACAGTACTCTTATGAACACCACCGAGCATCTGAAGCAAGATACCCTTCTTTACGGCTTCATGGCCAAACACAGCTGGAGCAATAGATCTGACCAATTTATCATAAATATGTTCATCCTTTACCATTTCCTTCAGCTCATTTATTTCATCTGAACTCAAACTGTTCAAGAATACTTCTTGATCTCTTTCATTATCTTGGTATACATTATTAGCTTGTAAATTAGCAGCCATCTGTAGTTCAGTTTCTCGGTTGTTAGAATTTGCATCAGGGCTACTTGCACCAATGTTTGATCCAATACTGATAACATGGCATGCCAGAAAGCTAATCTTGTATGTCAAATCACGAACACCAAGAGAGCGTAAACCAGTAACACCACTATTCAAACCTTCAGTAGTCTTCGAAATACCTCTAGTATCTAATGTTGAACTTGGCTTCACACCTGGTAGCCCCAATTGTGTAACATCAGGTACTACAATTTCCACACCCGTAAATTTGCAACGGTCACCTGGCTTGGCTCTTTCGACACTATCACCTCGAAGAATGACGTCCAGCGTACGCGGCATGGAGCCTGTAGGTATTTCGTTAGCATTTTCTTGAATTCTGACTTTTTGCCAATCAAGAAATCTGGATCTTGTAACATTTAATGTCCAAAAGGCTCTATTTTCACATGATGGGTTCGGGCAAAATGTCGGTTCAGTGTACTTGAAGGACTGTTCTACGTTATCTACGATAGCACGGCACATATCACACGTAAAGCTTGCCTTGTATAATTCTGGACGGACCTCAGATGTTCTTGTCACTGTCCCTGATATACTCAATAGTGAACCAATCTTTTCAGATCTTATATCACGAATTCTGTGAACTGTTGGTAGATTGAAGAAACTGATTTGAAAAACACGTTCCGTCTGTTCAGGTGACGTAGAAGTTGTTATTGACCTCGTTGCCATGGCAGATGTCCCATTCCCTGGTGCGGCTGATGATCCAGAATCTCTTGGTAGACTCGACCCATTCATATCATCGTCCTGTTGCTCATCGTCATCCGCTTGACCTTCGTCACCTTCGGATCTCTTCAATGAGTCACTTGTGTTTAACAATTCAGGTGCATACTTTCTTACTACTCTTCTTAAACCCTTTTGTAAAAAAGGCAAAAATCTGTAATATTGTTCTGAGATAGCCATAGCTAGAGCACCATTTTCTCTCATGGATAAATGCTGATAATCTATATAAATGGTGTTTAGGTCATATATTTTCATAAATTCAATTTGAGCTCTATAAACTTTTTCAACTTCACCAGTATCAGTGGATTGAACGGAAAAGTCTTCCAAAAACTGCTCGAACGCTTCACGGACTTTTTCACCAGTAACGTCATCAACTTTCTTAACGTGATTCAAAGCTCTACTTTTGAAGCTTCTGGCAGGTTCATTTCCCTCCATATCATTAGTCGCGGAACCATCGGTTTGCAACCTTTGAGAACTAAACTGAGTGGAATCGTTAACAAAAGGGCCTGTTTGTGAATTACTGACATGCGGTTGAGAAGAACTTGGGAAATGTAACCTAGAGCCTATTTGCGAATCGAGTCCGCTACTGCTTCCGAAGCCAGCACCTATCGACGATGGTGGCGGAGAGGAGTTGGAAGGTCTATTACTGCTTGGTGTGTCAGCTGGAAAAGGGGATGACATTGAAAAAAACCAGTTTTAACCTTTGATAAGTCTATTTTTCCTATCCACCGGTGGCGAAGTGTAAGATACTCGCTGTAAATCACTTAAGAATGAAATATTTTGTTATTATTGTAGATTAAAGAAAGAAAAAAAAAAAGCTTCAAGAAAGGCCTATTAGGCGCTTTTCCTAAAAAGGAAATTTAATAGACGAACTTAGATGACAATACCAAATAGCGAAGGAACGGCAAAAGAATAGGTACACAAATGTTATGAGAACTGGAATCAAAACGAGCTATTGTTTGTCGACGAATAGTAATGTTACTAGTATATTATGTGCGGTGATAATATGATATAAATCGCGAAAAGGGTAAACCCAGTAAAAACTGAAATGCAAGATAAATAACGTAATGGGGTGATGTATGATATCGTATAAAACACAAGAAAGGATAACAGCACTATCATGCAAAAATTGCTTATTTCTGGTATATTCTGGATTCCGAATGACACTTCCCTTACTGGAAAATCGAATTCAAGTGACCATTTAAATGGTCACCTATTTCTCAGGATGACCGCTAATTCTTCTCATCAGGGTTTCCCAAGTTGTTAGCAAACTGTATTGATATCTTTTTGCGGGAGTGAAACCAACTATTCAGCTCAGTATCGGATTAATCTCTCCACTTAATGCCACGGAGTTCTTCCAAACATTAGTACTGGTGCCAGTATCAGCACCACATCAACAGGTGAACTCAAAATTACATTAGTCAGGAGCAGTACACCCGTTAATCGTGGGAATCTCTGTACTGAGGGTCAATTACGTATCGCGGAACTAGGGGTCCACTAGTGTATGCGACTGCGATTCATATAACACTTTAACGTCAAAACCTTATATAGTCCTCATCCGCCTTGGGGGCCAGCATATTATATATAAAAACTCCTGAAAAACACTTACCCAGAAGTACGATAATGAATGACGCTTATGTGATTTATGGTTAACGCAGTACCCAAGACAAGTATGCGGCGTTAACTCCCAATCAAAGAAAATATAACGGATTCTAATCTGACGAACTACGGACAGTAATTGGTATTTTTACTCATTAGTGACTTTGGTAATGCCCTATATTTCACTAGAAGGTGTCACAGTGTCACAAATTTTACATCACAATTCCCTTTCGTAAGATCAAGAATATGGCTGACTATAGTGGACATCTTCTTACACCGTATATAGTAATATATTACTAATATGAGCACTAGTTGATTCTTGTTCCAACAGTATATTCCAAACATGTGTTAATCACGCGTTGATACAATGTGGCTCGGCTACAAATCAGTTATTAACATCGAGAGCTATCATTCCCTGAAATGGGGACGTTTTCCAACGAATTAGCCTTGTTGGCGCAATCGGTAGCGCGTATGACTCTTAATCATAAGGTTAGGGGTTCGAGCCCCCTACAGGGCTATTCTTTTTTGTTCTATATGAACAGAGCTATTTCCCTTCTAAGAGTCCAACGTAAAAGTGCTATGGGGAAAAACGGACCCAGCATGTCCTGTGGTACTTGTCTCTTTCAAGGTTTTCGTATGAATTTCCCATTTTTTGATTCGCTACAACCTGTAATTGTTTTATGGCGCGTCCTGGACCATATATATGTATATATTTATTTACATGTAATTGGCACAGGGAAAAACAGTGGAAGGATCAAGGTAAAAAGTATGAAACCGAGAATTATTCGCGACTTCAAGTTATCCAATCGTGTATGTAATCATATGTAGGCAAAAGTAAATAGATATGATCTACATTTTCCTGCTTTACTTAGACTAGAGATGTGACCTCAAAGAATCTTCTCAAGTAGTATATCTGGAAAAGAGAGTTTGCAATAACGACGCCCAATTGGAAGATGGACCACCATTTGACACGATCGTTGGTCGACTCTGCAGTATTTCTATGCGTCCTTTCTCTAATAACAATATAACTTTGTTCGTCCTTGACTTCCCTGGTTAATTTGGACAACTTTCTGACAGCACTATCCAATGTATTGGTGTTTGGGTCGTCCAAATCCACATATACCACCCCATGAATGTTGAAAGTCACGTCTTTTGTCTCGATACCGGTGTTCTCGTTCAAGAAACAGTATTGGAAATGTCCCTTGTATGGAGCAGACAATGTGATTTCACCGTGCGACGTGTCCCTAACCGTTTTCAAAACTTCATGTCTTTCCGGCCCGTAGATGATAAAGTCACCAGTCAGCTGGCTACTGGATTGAGGGTTTCTATCACCGAACTGGAACGAAATGGAGAGCTCGTCACCCTTACTCAAGTCTTCGAAGAAGCATCTACGGCCATAAGCTGGAAGAAGGACATTATGGGCGGACGCCGAGAAGAACAGGAAGCAAGCAATGACAAACTTAGTAGCAAATGAGGCCATCCTTATGCGTGTGTATTTTTGTGCCGAGGGATACTATTAAGATTGCAGTTTCACCAAGTATAGCTTTTTATTTCATTATAAGTTTCGTGTCAAAATGTTTAAGCGACCCGATCTCTCAGGCTGTTTTGCACGACTTTTCTGACTTTCCTCGCGTCTTTTTTCATGAAAATTGGATTACCCGGAGTGATGATTTTCTCACAGTGATTTTTCGTCCCCTTTTACAATAGTAAATGAAGCTGTTTTAGCAATATTTGTAGAAAGAAATGTCACAAGAGGGCAGGCAAAATGTCATACGGAAGAGAAGACACTACGATTGAGCCCGACTTCATAGAACCAGATGCACCTTTGGCTGCTTCCGGGGGTGTTGCTGACAACATAGGCGGAACTATGCAGAATTCAGGCAGCAGAGGTACGCTCGACGAGACTGTGCTGCAAACACTAAAGCGAGATGTGGTGGAGATTAATTCCAGACTGAAACAAGTGGTATACCCGCATTTCCCCTCATTTTTTAGCCCCTCTGATGACGGGATAGGGGCGGCTGATAACGACATTTCAGCCAATTGCGACCTGTGGGCGCCCCTTGCGTTTATCATATTGTATTCTCTATTTGTATCGCATGCGCGGTCGCTGTTCTCGAGCCTATTTGTGTCTAGTTGGTTCATTTTGCTGGTGATGGCATTGCATCTGAGACTCACCAAGCCACACCAGAGGGTGTCGCTGATTTCGTACATCTCCATTTCCGGGTATTGCTTATTCCCACAAGTGCTGAATGCCTTAGTCTCGCAGATACTACTTCCATTGGCCTACCATATTGGAAAGCAAAATCGCTGGATTGTGAGGGTCCTGTCGCTCGTGAAACTGGTGGTCATGGCGCTGTGCCTGATGTGGTCTGTGGCCGCTGTTTCGTGGGTTACCAAGAGCAAGACCATTATCGAGATATACCCTCTGGCACTCTGTCTTTTTGGCATGGCCTGGTTGTCAACTATTTTATAACACTAGTTACATATGTATAAAACTCAATATCATGGACATAGAATTGCCTATCTCGCGAGCCACGGCAGAAAGTTCTGAAAAAAAAAAAAAAAAGAGGACGCTCACAGGGGCTGGCGTGTGGCTAAGGCAGACTCCGTGGAGTGTAAGAGAAGTTCAAAGCAAGGTTAGGCTTTCTGATGAATTGGTAGCGCAGAGTCTGGCAAAGTCTATTTCAAGTTCACAGCGTCCATTTACCACAATTGTTCGAGAACTCTTCTCCTTCCTGTGCCTATAGCCACACTTGCAAACATTACATGGTGAAGGCGCTTTAGAGACTTTTCTGTTTTACTATATATATAAGATAACATAGCGCGCGTGCAAACCAAAGGACAAGTGACAATCTGCACCTGCTTTAGCGTAGTATGCCTTTATTACAACCATCCGCTTGCTTCTGCTACCCTTTGAAGCTTCCGCCATTACCACTGGCTTCCGATTCCAACGAGTTTGATGAATGCGCCAGGAAAAGGTTAACGCTGGACTATAGAACAGGTTCAGCGGTGACGCTAACAAGGTCCAATATATTTGTACATGGTGGTCTAACCATCCCGTTGAACCTGCCAGTTGTAAATTCTATGCAATTGCAAAAGGAGCTTATCCTCTTTTTTGCAAAGGAAAAAAACAACGGTAGTTCTTTTAGGAATTTAAACGAGTGGATAAGTAAGGAGACGTTTTTCTTAGACTTGATGTCTAGAACCTGGTACAGAGTCAAGACTTCCTTTGACCAAAGGACAGAGGAATTATTAAAGGCAGAGAGCTCTAGCGCCAAAGCAGATAATGACACAAACGAGATTAAAACGGACATTAAGAAAGGCAAATCCCTTGAATCTCCGCTCAAGGAGAGACTATTCCATTCCTTATGCTATTTAGATGGCTGTTTATATATATTTGGTGGTCTCACAGTGTCTCCTCAGAGCGGATATGAGTTGATTGCTACCAATGAGTTATGGAAACTGGATTTAAACACGAAGAAGTGGTCGCTTTTGAGTGATGACCCTCAGATAGCGAGAAGGTTCAACCATACCATGCATGTAAAGAACGAAAATAACGATAATAGAGACACGAAATTAATAATTGTCGGAGGTCTTAATAACATGGATCAGCCGGTCAAGAAAATAGACATCTATAACATCTCACAGAATTGCTGGCAATCCGAAACCATACCTAAACAACCGATGGAGATCACTACAAATGTCAATGGCATACCATTAGCATTATCAAAGGATCAGAATTTTTCGATTTTAGTTGAAAATAATGAGGCCAACGTTCCAACGCTGGCATTCTATATGAGAAGTGATCAAATAGACGAATATCTCGGAAAGTATCCATCAAAGATAAAGGAGAATTCGCCTATAGTGGCGTTGCCGCTATTGTCTGAATCGCAAGGTATTAGAATGCCCTCAAACCCGGCATTACCGAAAAAACTATTGAATGTTCCGTATGAGCTATTAGCGCCGACAGGTGACTATTTTGGATTTAATATCATAATCGGTGGGTTTCATCCAAATTACCAATCCTCTAACTTTCATTGTTTTATATACGATATTAACTCCGGAAAGTGGTCACGAGTCGCTACCGCCTGCCCTGACTGCGATATCAATAAACATCGATTCTGGAGGGTATTTGTTTGGAAATCGCATCATCAGACGATTTTGTTGGGTACCAAGACTGATGATTATTATTCACCCAGTGTACAAAGATTCGACCATCTTTCCACTTTTGGATTACCGCTGGTAAATATTTTTAACAAGACGATCCAACTACCCCATCACAGGATCTCAGCTTCGTCTTTACCAATACCCATAGAAAATTTTGCAAAGCATAAGGATACTCCTTTAAAAAAGGTGAGCTTCACTTCATCAGCTACCTCCCAATTTGAAAACTACATTAGATATATAGCTCCGCCCTTGGAAATGTCTTCTATCCAATCTATGTTTCCACCGTATGCCATGGTTCTAGGTAAAGACGCTTTAGAGATTTACGGGAAGCCTCTTTCTGATTTTGAATTTATTACTAGTGAAGGTGACTCTATTGGTATACCATGCTATTTGCTGAGGAAAAGATGGGGCCGTTATTTCGACATGCTTTTATCCCAGAGTTATACAAAAGTTTGTGCTGATTATGAAACTACTGGTACGCAATCTACACTAATAAAATTTTCACCACATTCATCTAGAAACAGTTCTAAAGCTGTGAGGCAAGAAGGTAGACTCTCTTCATCGGGTTCACTGGACAATTATTTCGAAAAAAACTTCCCAATATTTGCGAGAACAAGTGTTTCCGAGGCCCAGAATACACAACCTCAGGTAGCGAATGCTGATGCGAAAGCTCCAAATACACCTAGTACGTCAGATGAACCAAGCTCTTCCTCCTCTTCCGATTTATACTCCACTCCTCATTACCAACGTAATAATGATGAAGAGGATGACGAGGACCCGGTTTCCCCGAAGCCTGTATCAAAATCAAACAGTATCTACAGACCCATCAGAAAGACAGAAAGTTCATCAACAACGAGTTCTTCAAACGGTATGATTTTCAGAGTACCTTTCAAGGAGAAAGCGGCTGTAACGTCAAACACTGAAGCCCTCTTGGAGTCAAACCTTTCACTTCAAGAATTGAGCCGAAGAAGATCGTCACTTATGAGCATCCCGTCTGGTGAACTTCTAAGGTCCTCTATATCTGAAGCGGAACATCAACGTCGTGCATCTCATCCGCTCACTTCATCACCGCTCTTTGAAGATAGTGGAACCCCTTGCGGCAAACAACTGCAACAACTGCAACAACATACTATACAAAATCCTCATAACCATTTGTCGCCCCGGAGGTTTTCAAGAAGTGCAAGAAGTTCAATTTCCTACGTGAGTTCTTCTTCCGACAGACGTGGAAATTCAATTTCTAGCAGGAGCACAAGCGATAGCTTTGGAACTCCACCAGTTTTGGGCGTTTTGAATGTACCATTACCTCCTCAAACAAGAGAACCTAATGAACCACCTCCACCATGTCCTGCAATGAGTACCTGCTCAAATACAAGGCGAAGCAACACCTTAACGGATTATATGCATTCTAACAAGGCTAGCCCGTTTTCTTCTCGTAGATCGTCGCATATCGGTAGACGTTCTAGTACACCGGAAACGGAAAACGCATTCTCTGCAACACCAAGAGCATCCTTAGATGGTCAAATGTTAGGAAAATCTTTGAAGGAAGGTTCTACATCACAGTACACACAGCCAAGGATGAACTCTTTCCCAAAGGCTAATGAAACCATACAAACACCCACATCATCAAACAATGAATGGAGCCGTCAATCCGTTACTTCAAATACAGATAGTTTTGACAGTTTGCAATCTAATTTTGCGTTAGAGTTGGAACCACTTTTAACACCGAGGTCACTTTATATGCCTTGGCCAACCTCCACAGTTCGAGCATTTGCGGAATTTTTTTACACTGGGCAAGTAAACAGTAAATGGCTTTTGGCACCAGTTGCCCTTGATTTATTAGTAATGGCTAAGATTTATGAAATACCATTACTGTATAAATTGATCCTTGAAGTTTTATATTCGATTCTGGCTAAAAAAGAAGAAAGTTTATCCTTAATATGTACTTCGTTAATGGAGACCTTTCGCACCAAAACTCTGAACTCCTATAAAGGTGATGAAGAAAAAACAAATACTTATTTGACTTCAAACGATAACTATCAGGAACTGTTGAAATTAAAAGTGTCGCTGGAGAATATCGACAATGGGTATTATGACCCAGATTTGTTACGCAAACAGTCAAGAGCACAGTCTTCAAGCACACAAGAAAGCAGTGGTAGTGCAAACGGCGAAAAAACTGCAACTGGAGCTGGCTCCCTGGAGACTTCTTCAACCAATGTCCCTACAGTATTTGCTGGCGGTCCCAGAGATAGCCACAATTCAGTAGGCTCCATTGGTTTTCCAAATAGTATGAATATACAAGGCTCAAGAAGATCGACATCAGGATTTTCTCCACGCGTTAAGATGAAATCGAGCTTAAGCAAGGAAATAGATCCCAAAACTTTTTATGAAGAGTACGAACCAAAAGAGGGCAAAAGTTTTGATGATAACGATGATCAACAAACCAACATTGGAAGTTTTAACCTTCATTTGTTTGATATGAATTATGGTTCCATCAGCAGCAGTAGCACTAACAGCATTAGTAGCAGTGATTTAGAAGAGAAAGAAGAACAAGGGCAACTTCAAGATTTATTGGAAATAGAAAGAGAAGATTCTGCTGAGATCTTAGACGCAAGATTCAGAAACAAAGAAGATGATAAGGTGACGAAGGATATATCAAAAGACAAGAAACGCAATTACTTACCGCATGAAAAAAATAACTTGAAAGCCAAGGAAGGTAAGGAAACTAGAGACGTAAGGGAGGAGGAGGAAGAATTCGATTTTGGTTTGGGAATGCTTTCGCTCAATAAAATAAAAAGAGAAGCCAAGCATGTCGATAAGGTGGACGATTCTGTAGACCCTTTATTTAAATCATCTGCTTTCCCTCAAAGTCCCATTCGAGCATACGGGTCTACCACAAGAAGTAGTTCGGCTTCTGGAAAGCCATTCAGGGACAATCGTTCATTTAATGCATTTTCTGTTTTGACATTAGAAAATATGGCGTCTGCAAATGCCCTACCTCCCGTTGATTATGTCATAAAATCAATATACAGAACCACTGTGTTAGTGAACGATATCAGACTAATGGTTCGTTGCATGGATTGCATGGAATTATCTAAAAATTTACGAGCGCTCAAGAAAAAAACTATGGAAGATATTTCGAAATTGAAAGGCATCTGTAAACCGTCACCATAGACCGCTACCTCCCAGGATAGTTACTCGCACATATAAAGTTCTTAATAATCCAAGAATATGCTGCTATACATCTCAAAACGGATTGCTTCCATATGGGCGCCACTTTTCTGTTTCTTTGCTATCAAAACAGTTGGCACCAAAAAGCTACTCGTTGCAAAGGTTTATTGCTTATGAAATATTGCTTTGTGAACAAATTCAACCGAAATTACCCGGTGAATATGACTATGTAAGTTATTAGTATAGGTTGCATTTGCTCTATTCGTTGATAAGACAACATCTTGTATCATACTAGTTTCCGCACACTAATATTTCGTCTACTATTGACTTTCTGATAAGGTTAGCTGGTTCCTGTATTTGCAGTTTATCGAAGCGGGCAGACCAGGTCAGCTCAGGATAATTCAAATTCAGATAATGAGGCACAGACTAATCATAACACGAAAATTGAATACATCCCACGATATAGCATAACCAAATGTCGGAACATAACTAGCAATACAATTTTTACATCGGGCCGAATCCGTCGGAGAGTGATAAGACGGAGTTAAAATATCTCTCAAAACCATGGAACAACAATATGTGTACATATATAAAGCTTTTGAGTGAAAAGATTTCTTTCCACTATTTACTGTCAATTTTATTCAACACGAAAGGGAATTAAGTGCACATAAATACTTCATTTCTTGATAAGGAAGTATAATATTGCTCCTAAGAAGAGTTTGAAATGAGCGATGTTCTATCTCAATATAAAGGGTGCTCAGTCAGAGATTTACCCACACCCAATTTCGTTATTAATGAAGAAAAATTTGATAAGAATTGTACGACAATGTTGAACAACGTTGAAAAGCTCAGCCAGGAATGTGGCGTACCAATCAAATTTCGTGCACACGTAAAAACGCATAAGACAGCAAAGGGAACTTTGAAACAATTGGGCCACGGACTTCCATTGGCTAAACGCACTACAAGAGCCATATTAGTATCAACTTTGAAAGAAGCAGAAGAACTTCTTAATTATCAAGATAGACAATGTTCGGATTATATTGACGATATAACATATAGTTTACCCTGTTGCGTTCCAGAGTTTATTCCTCTTTTGAGCAATTTGTCAAGAAGGGTGAATAATTTTCAGGTTTTTGTTGATAACATTGAACACTTGGAGAATTTAAAGAATTTCGGTAGGCCTGCTTCCGGCAAGAAATGGTCGGTTTTTATCAAAGTTGATATGGGGACTAAGAGGGCAGGTCTTGCTTTCGACTCTCCAGAATTTTTGAGTCTTTTAAAAAAACTGACTTCCTCAGAAATTAAAGAAGTAATTGAGCCATATGGGTTTTATGCTCATGCCGGACACAGCTACTCTTCAACCTCGATCAACGACACTCAGAATCTTTTGATGGAAGAAGTGAAAGCAGTCAATTCTGCCGCTAAAGTTTTGTGCTCTGTGGATCCTCAGTTTGATCCTTCTAAATTAACACTTTCTGTGGGCGCTACTCCGACTTCCAATTCCTTGAAACTCGATAATAAAAGTACCCTTGTTAAATTCGTTACTACTCAATTAGTTAGTACGCTTGAAATCCACTGTGGTAATTACTACATGTATGACCTGCAACAGGTGGCAACAGGCTGTGTCCAAGATCACGAATTGTCTGGTTTTGTATTAGGAACAGTACTATCATCTTACCCTTCTAGAGGTGAATTGTTGAGTAATACAGGAGTGATGTGTCTAACGCGAGAAGCATCCTCAATAAAAGGGTTTGGAATATGTGCCGATTTGGAACATGTGTTAAAATCCGAGAGCTTCAGTAGGGAATGGTATGTAGCAAGGGTCTCTCAAGAACACGGGATACTGAGGCCAATAAGAAACTGGAACGAAACTACTGCGTTAAAATTAGGCAGCAAAATTGCCGTCCTTCCTCAACACGCTTGTATCACAATGGGACAATTTCCATATTATTTCGTGGTAAACAGCCAAGGCATTGTCAACGATGTTTGGTTACCTTTTCAGAAATGGTAAGCTCTCTTTTGTCGTTGGTTATCACTCTCATCAAAGCATCTCTGTGTCTATGTAATTGTGTATCTATTTATAAACAGTAACTAAGAGTAAGGTTGTACACAGGTTGGTCTAAACATCCTCTTGTTAAGCTTCCGCATTACCTGCGAGCTGGTAATTGTAATACAGATTTATTTGTTGATATAATGCTATGAAATTTCAACTACCGTCATTGAGTTTCTCAATAAAGTCGTTAAGTACGACTGAAAAATTTGAATAGTTTAAACCTTCGAAAAGATCTTTGAGTTGTACTTATTAAACCTGAAGTAGATCGTTAAGGCAAGCAAAGCTCTGACTGACACCAATAACTCCTACAGTGATGACAGCTATCTTAAACTGGGAAGATATATCCCCTGTTTTAGAGAAAGGCACCCGCGAATCACACGTGTCTAAAAGAGTTCCCTTTTTGCAAGATATATCACAATTAGTTCGTCAAGAAACATTGGAAAAACCTCAATTATCTGAAATTGCTTTCGTGTTATTGAATACCTTCCCGATTTACGAAGACAATAGGTCTAAAAGTTTGGTAACTTCAGTATTGCTTGACATCTTAAATCTAGAGCCATGTCTCCTAGAAAACTTTATCCGATTCATTTCCGACGTGGTCATCAGTAATCCGGCTACCAAAGCAGTCGCTGATTACCTTAATTTGTTAGATTGGATTAATTCTTTCTTGATTTTTGTGTCGCATAATTCTAATTTATTTGAAGAGTACATTCCAAAATTGTTGGTCGTCCATTCTTACGCAACGTTCGGTGTGGAAACTATTCTTGACAATCAAGAAGAAGGCAAGAAATCCCAAGATAAGCAGAACCAGCATAGAAAGAGAATTCGTTATTGCATTTTCCAAGCAACGGTCAAAGCATTCCTTAAGTGCTTGAAGGATAATGACGACAGTATTTCCTTCATGAAGATTTCAATTAAAACTGTACTGGAGAGCTACTCTAAGCTGAAGATAACCAGTGTTGGAGTAGTTATGATAATGGGTGCACTAACTCAGGCTGCACTTCAGTTATTATCGAGGCAACCAGCTCTGCACTCCGTTTTAAAGGAAAATTCTGCAGAGAAATATTGCGAATATTTGGGCAAAGAAGTGTTTTTAGGCAAAAACCCACCATCTTCCTTTTGCTTAGAGATTGGTTTGAAGCCATTTTTAAAAGAATTTGTTTCACAAGAGTTATTCATTAAGTTTTTCATCCCTAATATTGAAAAAGCAGTTTTGAGATCTCCTGAGGTTGGTTTTTCAATTTTATCTGAGTTATATGCTGGTGTTTCTTCTGAAAAAGTAAATCTCTTAAATGCCTTTACTTCCTCGAAACTGATTAATCAATACTTCTCGTCATTTAAAAGCTCAAAAGAGGTAGTTAGATCCGTCTCGCTTCAGTCTATGATAATCTTATTGAGAAAAATTTCCAATACTGACACTACCTTGGAAGATTTGACCAAGCTTATTGACGAAATATTTAAGAACATCAAATCGAACTTAAATGCAGATTACAAATCACTTATTTCCAAAATTCTCATAGAAATACCCTTAACGCACTATGAGGTTTCAGAAAAAACCTGTAAAGGGCTGTCCCCATATATTGGTAAAGAAGGTAATGAAGCAGCCTTGACTCTAATGCTTAACGCTTTTTTTGTTCATTATTTTAGTCTGGGCAAACCTATTGAAGACTTGGATAAAATTATATCAGCTGGTTTTGCAGATAAAAAACCTGCTTTGAAAAAATGCTGGTTTGCCGCATTTTTGAACAATTCCAATGCTGCCTCTGAAGAGGTGATTTTAAACTTTATAGACGGTTGTTTGGAATTTGTGAAAGACTCCATCATACATTACCAGACTCACGGGCATGCATGTATTCTAGCATCAATTGAATTTACAAACAAAATTTTGGCATTGGACAATACTGAGCTAAATGATCGTGTTATGCAGCTCATAGAAACCCTTCCTGAAAATTCTTCGATAGGTGATGCTATCTTAACTGCTGCTTTATCAACAGAGCTATCCATCGAAAACCGTATTCATGCTGTTAATTTACTACAAGAATTGTTCTACAAGAAACCCGAATTTATTGGGTTTAGTGTGATTGATGCAATTGAAAGGAGAATGCGTGTCCAAGAATTAATACCTCAACAAAATACATCCTTTAAATATGTCACTTCTGTACTACTGGCTATTACGTCTGAGTTACCTGACAAGGAAGCCTCGATAAAGGTATTAATCAATGCTCTGGTCATAGCGCAATGGAATATTTTCAACATTAAGAATGGCTGGGCTGGTTTAGTTTTACGTGCAAGGCTTGATCCAGCTGAAGTTGTCAAAGAACATGCTAGCGTTATCATGGAGAAGATTCTTGAAATCACAGGTAGTTGTGAATGGATAGATACAATTTATGGTGCATGCGGTTTGCAAGCAGCTGCCTATGCAGCATTTATTCAACCTACTGAGTTCACACCGATCCTTTGTAAGACTATCGAAGCAGATTTAACCGCGGATGATTTCTCACGTTTATCTGAAGAGGACTTCGAAATTTTTGCAGGAGAGGAAGGTGTTCTGGTGGTTGACGTCCTGGAAGAAAGCATGAATAAGAAACTTTCCAATAAAAATTCTAAAGAGTACGAAACTCTAATGTGGGAACAAAAAATAAGGAAGGAGCAAGCCAAAAAGAATGTGAAAAAACTTTCAAAAGAGGAACAAGAGCTCGTTAATGAACAGTTAGCGAAAGAATCTGCGGTTAGATCACACGTTTCGGAAATTTCCACTCGTTTAAAGCGTGGTATTAGATTGGTATCTGAACTTTCCAAAGCTGCTTGCTTAGTCCAAAATGGCATCGCTATTTGGTTCCCCTTGGCAGTCACAAAGCTTTTGTACCTATGCTCGGAACCAAATATTTCAAAGCTAACAGAGGATGTAAATATTGTGTTCTTGCAGCTTTCTCAAAATGTCTCCGAGAGATTAGGTAATATCAGACTTTTCTTAGGTTTGGCGACTTTGCGTGTGCACAATGCTAATGGCATCTCGCAAGATTATTTACAAGAACCACTGGTTGAATTACTTACAAGAGTTCTTTTTAGGATCAAGTTCGTCTCCAATCAAGCAGCGATAGATCCCATTAGTTTGACATATATTTTGCCATTGTTGATTAATGTTTTAGAAAAGGGTAAGGCGATTGCATTAAAGAATGCGGACAAGCCTGTTGTTAAGGCTGAGTTTGTTGAAGAAGATGAAGAAGAAGAACATTTGTTACTGGCCATGGAAATTATTTCTGTACACGCTGAAGCTTTTGAGGATCCTTCCATTCCGAGAATTTCCATTGTTGAAGTGTTACTATCTCTTCTATCTTTACCCTCAAAAGCGAAGATTGCTAAAGATTGTTTTAACGCTCTGTGCCAAAGCATATCTGTTGCACCAAATCAAGAAGACCTTGATATGATACTATCAAATTTACTATCACCAAATCAATTTGTTCGTTCAACAATATTAGAAACTCTTGATAACGAATTCGAATTGGAACCTTTTATGAAATATTCACCGGAAGTTTTCATTTGCAGATTTGATTCGGATCCTTCCAACCGTGAGATTGCAGATTTCATTTGGGAATTCAACAAATTTGTAGTCAACGATGAATTACTAAAAAGCTTATTCCCACTATTCAATCAGGATGATAGTGGCTTGAGATTATTTGCGGCAAACGCGTACGCATTTGGTGCGGTAAGTCTGTTTACCTCTGAAGAGAACTCGTCGAAAGATTACTTAAATGATTTGCTGAACTTTTATAAAGAAAGGGCAAAGCCATTGGAGCCAATTCTTGATCAATTTGGTTTGGTTCTTGTTTCTGCAAGTGAACAAAAAGATCCATGGCAAGGAAGAAGTACCGTTGCTATTACATTAAAAATCATGGCTAAGGCTTTTTCTGCAGAGGATGATACTGTCGTTAACATTATAAAATTTTTGGTCGATGATGGGGGTCTAGTAGACAGAGAGCCAATTGTTCGTCAAGAAATGAAAGAGGCTGGTGTTGAATTAATTACGTTACATGGCTCACAAAACTCGAAGGATTTAATTCCTATATTTGAAGAAGCATTAAGCTCCAGTACGGACAGTGCCTTAAAAGAGAACGTTATTATTTTGTATGGTACATTAGCAAGACATTTACAGCAAAGTGATGCAAGGATTCACACGATCATTGAAAGATTGCTTTCAACTTTAGATACTCCTTCTGCTGATATTCAACAGGCTGTGTCGGCTTGTATAGCACCACTAGTTTTCCAGTTCAAACAAAAAGTTGGTGATTACTTGGGTATCCTAATGGAGAAACTGCTGAATCCAACTGTTGCTTCTTCTATGCGGAAAGGTGCCGCTTGGGGTATCGCTGGTTTAGTGAAAGGTTACGGTATCTCGGCTCTCTCGGAGTTTGACATTATTCGCAACCTCATCGAAGCTGCAGAAGATAAAAAGGAGCCAAAAAGACGTGAATCTGTTGGCTTCTGCTTTCAGTATTTGTCTGAATCTCTAGGGAAGTTTTTTGAACCATATGTGATAGAAATTCTTCCAAATATTTTAAAGAATTTAGGGGATGCTGTTCCTGAAGTTAGAGATGCAACTGCTCGTGCCACTAAGGCTATAATGGCGCATACTACAGGTTACGGTGTTAAAAAGTTAATTCCAGTTGCTGTTTCTAATTTGGATGAAATTGCTTGGAGAACTAAGAGGGGCTCTGTTCAATTGTTGGGTAATATGGCTTATTTAGATCCTACTCAATTGTCAGCTTCTTTATCCACCATTGTCCCAGAAATTGTTGGTGTATTGAACGACTCTCACAAAGAGGTGCGTAAGGCCGCTGATGAATCCTTGAAAAGATTCGGTGAAGTTATCAGAAATCCGGAAATTCAGAAATTGGTACCCGTACTTTTGCAAGCTATCGGTGATCCAACAAAATACACTGAAGAGGCCTTGGATTCATTAATTCAAACACAATTTGTCCATTATATTGATGGTCCTTCACTAGCACTAATCATTCATATTATTCATCGTGGTATGCATGATAGATCTGCCAACATTAAGAGGAAAGCATGTAAGATCGTGGGCAATATGGCCATTTTGGTTGACACCAAAGATCTCATCCCATATTTACAACAGCTGATAGATGAAGTGGAGATTGCTATGGTGGATCCAGTTCCAAATACTAGAGCCACAGCAGCACGTGCATTGGGTGCTTTGGTAGAAAGGTTAGGTGAAGAGCAATTTCCAGATTTGATTCCTCGTCTACTAGATACCTTAAGTGACGAATCCAAATCTGGTGATCGTCTCGGTTCTGCTCAAGCTCTAGCTGAAGTTATTAGTGGCTTGGGCTTGACCAAGTTGGATGAGATGTTACCAACCATTTTAGCTGGTGTAACCAATTTTCGTGCTTATATCAGGGAAGGATTCATGCCTTTGCTGCTTTTCCTCCCCGTTTGTTTTGGATCACAATTTGCTCCATACATTAATCAGATTATTCAGCCTATTCTTTCCGGATTGGCCGATAATGATGAAAATATTCGCGATACTGCTTTGAAGGCTGGTAAATTGATTGTCAAAAACTACGCTACAAAGGCCGTTGATTTGTTGTTGCCTGAATTAGAAAGGGGTATGTTCGATGAAAATGACAGAATTCGCTTATCTTCTGTTCAATTAACCGGAGAACTGTTGTTCCAAGTTACTGGTATTTCCTCCAGGAACGAATTTTCTGAGGAAGATGGTGATCATAATGGTGAATTCTCTGGTAAATTGGTCGATGTACTTGGCCAAGACCGTCGTGATAGAATTTTGGCCGCATTATTTGTATGCAGGAACGACACTTCTGGTATCGTACGTGCTACGACGGTTGACATTTGGAAGGCATTGGTTCCAAATACTCCAAGAGCTGTGAAAGAGATCCTTCCAACATTGACTGGTATGATAGTCACTCACTTGGCTTCATCATCCAATGTATTACGCAACATTGCTGCTCAGACCTTAGGTGATCTTGTCCGTCGTGTAGGTGGTAATGCTTTGTCCCAACTGTTACCAAGTTTGGAGGAATCTTTGATAGAAACATCAAACTCAGATTCGAGACAAGGTGTTTGTATTGCTCTTTACGAGTTAATTGAATCGGCTTCTACGGAAACGATATCACAGTTCCAATCTACTATCGTTAACATTATTCGTACTGCATTAATTGATGAGTCGGCTACTGTCAGAGAAGCGGCTGCATTATCTTTTGATGTATTCCAAGATGTGGTAGGAAAAACTGCTGTTGATGAAGTTTTACCATATTTGTTGCATATGCTTGAATCTTCTGATAATTCTGACTTTGCTTTGTTAGGTTTACAAGAAATTATGTCGAAGAAGTCCGACGTAATCTTCCCAATTTTAATTCCAACCCTATTGGCCCCTCCAATAGACGCCTTCAGGGCTTCTGCTTTAGGTTCTTTGGCAGAAGTTGCTGGCTCAGCCTTATACAAGCGTTTATCAATTATAATCAACGCACTAGTAGATGCAATCATAGGTACTTCTGAAGATGAATCGACCAAGGGTGCATTAGAACTTGCATTAGACAGGGTATTCTTATCTGTGAATGATGACGAAGGTCTTCACCCATTACTTCAACAGATTATGTCACTACTAAAGAGTGATAATATAGAGAAACGCATAGCTGTTTTAGAACGTTTGCCAAATTTCTTCGATAAGACTGTTCTTGATTTTGATGTCTATATTCCGAACTTTGTCTCTCACGCAATTTTATCATTAGATGATGAAGATCAAAGGGTTGTTAATGGTAATTTCAATGCTCTGTCTACTTTGTTGAAGAAGGTTGATAAGCCCACCTTAGAAAAATTAGTTAAGCCTGCTAAACAGTCATTGGCATTAACAGGCAGGCAAGGCCAAGATGTCGCTGCATTTAAGCTTCCAAGAGGCCCTAACTGTATTTTGCCTATTTTCTTGCATGGTTTGATGTATGGTTCGAATGATGAAAGGGAAGAATCTGCATTAGCCATTGCTGACGTTGTTTCGAAGACCCCTGCCGCTAACTTGAAGCCATTTGTGAGCGTAATTACTGGTCCATTAATTCGTGTCGTGGGTGAAAGATTTAGTAGTGATATCAAAGCAGCAATTTTATTTGCACTTAATGTGCTATTCATTAAGATTCCAATGTTCTTGAGGCCTTTTATCCCTCAATTACAAAGAACATTTGTTAAATCCTTGTCTGACGCTACCAATGAAACGTTACGTCTCCGCGCCGCAAAGGCTCTTGGTGCCCTGATTGAACATCAGCCTCGTGTTGACCCTCTAGTCATTGAACTGGTGACAGGTGCCAAGCAAGCCACAGATGAAGGTGTCAAGACTGCGATGCTTAAAGCTTTACTGGAAGTTATTATGAAGGCTGGTTCCAAATTAAACGAAAATTCTAAGACAAACATTGTCAATTTAGTTGAGGAAGAAATGTTGGGTAGCAATGACAAATTGGCAGTTGCTTACGCTAAATTAATCGGATCGTTATCAGAGATTTTGTCGAACGACGAAGCCCACAAGATATTACAAGACAAGGTTTTGAATGCAGATTTAGATGGAGAAACCGGTAAGTTTGCTATTCTGACTTTGAATTCCTTTTTGAAAGATGCACCTACACATATATTCAATACGGGCTTGATAGACGAATTTGTAAGTTACATTTTGAATGCAATCCGTTCCCCTGATGTTTACTTCGGAGAAAATGGTACCATTGCTGCTGGTAAATTACTTTTATTAGAAGGAGAAAAGAGGTCTCCATTTGTTAAAAAGGATGCTGCAGAACCATTCAAAATTGGCGATGAAAACATTAATCTGTTAATTAATGAGTTGAGCAAAGCTGTCTTACAACCAGCCAGTAATTCTACGGATGTAAGAAGGTTGGCCTTGGTGGTTATAAGAACACTAGCCAGATTCAAATTTGACGAGTGCATTAAACAATTCTTCGATGTAGTAGGACCATCTGTATTTTCTTGCTTGCGTGATCCTGTTATCCCAATTAAGCTCGCAGCAGAAAAAGCATATTTAGCTTTGTTCAAATTGGTTGAAGAAGATGACATGCATACTTTCAACGAGTGGTTTGCTGAAATTTCAGATCGCGGTAGCAGCATCGAAACTGTCACAGGTACTACAATCCAATTACGGTCTGTTGGGGACTATACCAAGAGGGTTGGTAAAAGGTTAGCAAATGTCGAAAGAGAAAGGATTGCTGCCGGAGGAGACGCGGAAACAATGTTTAGTGACAGATTTGAAGATGAAAGAGAAATATGGGCTGTCGGAGGTGTTGAATTAACCACTGATGCTTGAAGAAAATTCAATGTGGTAACCTCGTTACTTTTTGTATTTGATATATTATTCTCGTTATATAATACATACCACATAATGATATGGAAGACAAAGATATTTTGAAGTCTTCCGCTGTGCATAAGGGTTATTTATATATCTATTGATCCCAGCATTGTAGCTAATAAGGGCTTGATAATTATTCGTACCCGGATTCATAATTGTCAACTAACTGCCAAACCCAGCGCTCTAATAGTGGCGAGACTTGCCACCACATTATATCGTTACGATCTGTATTGGCGATCCCTAAACACCAAATAACTGACGACTTTAAATAGCGTCTCAGAAATAACTTATAAGAGAGGTTTATTATTAGAACTATCAATAAAGTTAGAGCGATAATTTTAAACGGTTTGATACAAGTTATCTCTTTATTAGACATAATTGTCCAGATGTATTACATGAACTGAGTGACTTGCTCTAATGTTGTAGACACTGATGTCCGGTTTAGTTAAGAAAGATTTTGGAAGTTTCACGATATCGATAATGCTGCGGGAGAAGCTTTCAAATTATAAGAAAAGGCTTTTTTTTGTTGTTTTCAGAGTAGTTTGGTGACTTGTCCGTTTCAGAAGTGTCTCGAATACGGAGTGCACCTTCCAAAAATGTTTTTGACGGCATCGAAGAGCCAAACTCTTATACAATATATGACATTCTGAACAATGATGCAAATAACTTTTAAAGCCTTAATACTCTACATAATATGCTAAAAATATTCAAAAAAAAAAAAAAGGAAAATAAAAAAAAAAAAAAAAAAAAAAAGGG